>ENA-UOYZ01000255-UOYZ01000255.1-food-metagenome-genome-assembly--contig:-NODE-255-length-14173-cov-3.731407_pt1 | contig 14173 bp, 10 predicted proteins | sample MGYA00249881_ERZ772720 | MGnify/ENA primary metagenome ERZ772720 (study PRJEB29005, sample SAMN08379459) | food metagenome | isolation source: cheese spiked with Escherichia coli O103 | study: EMG produced...
GAACTGGGCTCACACGGTATTCCTCACACCCTGATCGCCGACAACGCGGGTGGCCACCTGATGCAACACGGTGACGTTGATCTCTGCATTGTTGGGACCGATCGAACCACGGCCAGAGGGGATGTCTGTAATAAAATTGGTACCTATCTTAAGGCGCTGGCGGCCCATGATAACCATGTTCCCTTCTACGTCGCGTTACCTTCTCCCACTATTGACTGGACTATCGAGGACGGAAAAAGCATTCCGATTGAGCAACGTGACGGAAAAGAGCAGTCCCATGTCTATGGGATAAACCCTCAGGGAGAATTGAGCTGGGTCAATACCGCCCCTGAAGGAACCCGTTGTGGGAACTACGCTTTCGACGTCACGCCTGCCCGATACATTACCGGCCTCATTACTGAGCGGGGAGTCTGTGCTGCCAGTAAGTCAGCGCTGGCGGATATGTTTGCTGACCTGAAGAGTAAAGCACTCCAGGGGGAACAGCATTAAAACGACGACCACTGCTGTTAAGGAGCAGGAATGGAACGGATTAAGTTAGCAGAAAAAATCATTTCCACTTGTCGGGAAATGAATGCGTCAGGTCTTAATCAAGGAACATCAGGTAATGTGAGTGCCAGGTATACCGGTGGCATGTTGATTACGCCGAGTGGGATCGCTTATTCAAAGATGACGCCGGACATGATTGTCTTTGTAGACGATAAGGGAATACCTGAAGCGGGTAAAATACCATCAAGTGAATGGTTATTTCATCTGGCGTGTTATAAAGCCAGACCAGAATTGAATGCTGTCATACATACGCATGCGGTGAATTCCACGGCGGTGGCAATACATAATCATTCAATTCCGGCCATTCATTATATGGTGGCGGTATCGGGGACGGATCATATTCCCTGTATTCCCTATTATACCTTTGGCAGTCCTGAACTGGCCGACGGTGTATCTAAAGGGATCAGAGAAAGTAAGTCCTTGCTGATGCAGCACCACGGTATGCTGGCCATGGACGTCACGCTGGAAAAGACGTTGTGGCTGGCGGGTGAAACCGAGACGCTGGCTGATTTATACATCAAATGTGGCGGATTACATCACGATGTTCCCGTGCTGTCTGAAGCCGAAATGACCATCGTCCTTGAAAAATTCAAAACGTATGGTTTGAAAGCGTAATTACAGCTTTATTTTAATTAATAACATATGACAGCCATTCGCAGAATGGCTGCTATCCCCTCTGTCCACAACGATTTATTATAACTACCACAAGGAGTTATTTATGTTTATCGTGGAATCGTATGCTGTCGCCATAATAATGTGTTTTATTACCATGATTTGCTGGGGTTCATGGGCGAATACAACCAAACTTGTCAGCAATAAAAAATGGGAGTTCCCTCTATTCTATTGGGATTATTCAATTGGATTATTGCTGTGTTCTTTGTTATTTGCCTTCACGCTGGGTTCTATGGGCGAAGCCGGTCGCAGCTTTATACCTGATATTCAGCAGGCGAGCAGCAGTAGTCTGATGTCGGCAATACTGGCAGGGATTATTTTCAATATTTCCAATATACTTCTGGTCGCTTCTATTAATCTTGCCGGTATGGCGGTAGCTTTTCCTGTGGGGGTGGGGCTGGCGCTGGCTCTGGGTGTAATCACTACCTATATCGGCAACCCGCAGGGCGATCCGCTCATTCTGTTCCTCGGTGTCGCCTGCGTTGTTATCGCCTTTATTTTTACCGGGATAGCCTATGGTCGTGTCACGCAGGAGGCGGATAAATCCCGTCGTAACAAAGGTCTCATCACTGCCATTCTGGCGGGTATCATCATGGGATGGTTTTTCCGCTTCCTGGCGGACTCCATGTCTGACAATTTCAGCCAGCCTGTCAGCGGTCTGATGACGCCGTACTCAGCACTTGTTTTGTTTGCCGTAGGGCTGTTTTTGTCGAACTTTGTCCTTAACACGCTGGTCATGAAAAAGCCTATTTCAGGAGAACCGGTCAACGGGAAAATGTATTTTTCCGGGAGTTTACGGGATCATGTTTGCGGCTGGCTGGGCGGTATGATTTGGTGTGTCGGTCTGGCATTCAGTCTGATTGCGTCTGGTCAGGCGGGTTATGCCATTTCCTACGGTCTGGGACAGGGTGCCACAATGATTGCCGTGATCTGGGGAGTCTTCATCTGGAGAGAATTTGCCAGTGCGCCAGCCGGAACCAATAAACTGCTGCTGACTATGTTTATTTCATACATTGTGGGTATTGTTCTTATTATCGCCGCTAATCAATAAAATCCTGCCCCATATCCACATGGGGCAGTTGTTCATTCTTTTAGTGTGGTAATTCACACGCCAGCAAAAACTCTGCCGTTCCTTCATCAACAATCAGGTCCGTGACATATCCTCCCAGCAGGGCACCCAACGTTGCGTCATAGCCTCTTTCCCCACCAGCAAGGAAGATCTTCCGTTCAATCTGCCTTAACTGAGCCAGACTGATTCCTAGAATACGCTGGTCAACATCAGCCACGACGGGCATCCCTTCCTTGTCATAGAAGCGGCCACAAATGACACCTACTGCGCCTAAATCCCGATACGTCTGCATTTCGTTCTTATTCAGCACGCCCACCCGAATCAGGGGATTTTCATCAAGCGCGTTACCCACGACAAAAAAGGCTTTCGTACAGCGAGTCAGAACGTCAAAATTCGATCGAATAATAGGCTCTGCCTGTAACTCCATGGCCAGTCTGGCACTTGATACCACGGCGGGCACGTGCAGCGAGGCGACACGACCTGAAAGCTTGTAGGCGATTTGCGATGAGGATTCAATAATCGTCAGGTCTGGTTGAGAGGGCATGGAACCGAGCATCTGAATAACGGTGACATTTTTACATGACTTCGGCGTCATGGTTTTGCTCATCTGATGAATTGTTCTTCCCCAGGCAACGCCCAGCACATCACCATTCTCAATTACCTGATTCAGATACATGCCGCCGGCACGTGAAAGACGAGTACGCATAAGCTTTGTATCATCACGTTTTCCGGCATGTTCGCCATCAGGCACGATGATCACTCTCTGGAGATTGAATTTATCGCGAATTTGCAAAGCAGCGTCGATAGAGCCAAAGACATTCAAATCCAGGTTGATATGAACCAGTCCATTTTCCCGGGCTGTTTGCAGGTATTTGACAACCGTGACGCGGGACACCCCCATGATAGCTGCAACTTCAGTCTGGCTTTTGCCTTCCTGATAGTACAGCCATGTTGCATGAAGTACGGGATCATCATTGAACAGGCTGCTGTTTGTTTGATCTCTATCCACTTTTGTATACCTGTATTAAACCGGGGAAATGCTCATCTTAACCCTGTTTACCCGGAGAGTTGATGCAGATTGCCAGTGGCATGATTTTATACAGATATTTTATTCTTTTACATGAAATAAACCAGCATACCATTTGAGCGATCGCCCTCTGTTCCCCCATACTGTAAAGCCGGAGACATGCTCCGGCTTTACAGTATTACTGAGAGTACACCCTTCCAGCATAATCAACGGTTCAATATCGCCCCTTTTTGATCGCCAGCGATTCGTCACCGTGTAGCCGGTTGCCGTCACTCACTAAATTATGGGGGACAGTGAACGACAGATTGGCTCACTGGTAAGAAACCGATTATAAAACTAAGCTGGCGAGCAGAATAAAAATCAGCCCACTGATGGATAAGAGTGTGGACATCAGCGTCCAGGATAACAGCGTTTCTTTGGTGGTCAGGCCAAAAAAGTCTTTAATCATCCAGAAACTGGCATCGTTAACGTGAGAACAAATACAGGATCCGGCACCGGTAGCCAGCGTAATCAAGGCCAGGTTGGTATTGGGATGTACTGCCAACAATGGGATGACCAGACCGGCGGTAGAGATCGCCGCGACGGTGGCTGAACCCAGACAAATACGCAGGAATGCGGCCACGCCCCAGGCCATCAGGATCGGGTTAATATCCATACCCGAAACCAGGGTGGAAATATACTGACCAACGCCAGAGTCGATGAGAACTTGCTTGAATGCACCACCACCACCGATAATCAGCAGCAGACCGGCAATACCCGCGATAGCTTTTCCGCAAGAATCCATCAGGTCAGGGATTGTTTTCCCGCGCCCCAGGCCCATGGTATAGATCGCGAACAGCAGTGAAATCAGCATGGCGATCGTCGAATTACCTAAGAACAGTATCACGTTGTAGAATAAGCCTGAATCCGCGGCACTTTTGGCATGAGTCATCTGGATGATGGTGACAACCGCCATCAGGATCACCGGCAGCATTGCCGTGAGAAAACTGATCCCAAAGCCTGGCATTTCGCTTTCGCTGAATCGGCGGGTCGCGCCGAGAGAGGCTATATTCCCCTCTTTTTTAAAGGCGTCCGGAATAATGCGCTGGCAGAATTTATTCAATACCGGGCCGCAAAGAATAAAGGTTGGAATGCCGACAATGATACCGTATATCAGTACCAATCCTACATCAGCGCCATATTCCCTGGCGATAACATTCGGGCCGGGGTGCGGCGGCAAAAAACCGTGTGCGACCAGCAAACCAGAAAGCATCGGCACACACATAAACATCGGTGATATTTTTGCTTCACGGGCAATAGCGAATAAAATAGGTACCAGAAGAATTAAACCGACTTCGAAAAAAAGTGCGATACCGACAATAAACGCCGAACAGACCACTGCCCAGTCAAGTTTATTTTTCCCGAAATAATTCAGCATGGTCAGCGCTATTCGCTGCGCACCACCCGCATCGGCCAGCAAGCGACCGAGCATAACACCGAAGCCAAATATCAAACCAATATGGCCCAGCGTACCGCCAAGTCCGGATTCGACTGAGGTGACGACTTTACTCAAATCCATACCACTGGCGATGGCGACAGCAATCGAGACAATAATTAACGAAACAAACGTATTAAGCTTAATTTTTATGGTTAAAAGCAGGAGTAAAGCAATCCCTGCCACAACGATAATTAGTGGCATAACGTCCTCTCATAACAGGGTAGCGACCCATCATTATCCGACTGAGCAAATAACGAATGATGCAGAGTCGGATAATTCAGGTGTCTGGATGTTTTTATTTATGCTTTCAGTTTTTATTCATAAAATCGCGCAAAGCCGCGCCAATTTTGTTTACATCATAAATACAACCGGTCCATGTCCCGCCACTCACGGCCTGAAGCATTGCCCATAGCCGGGTATCATCTGGCAATTCAGGATCGGGAAGTAAATCCTGATGGCTGGGTCTGGCATTTAATATTGCAGTTGCCTCCTCCTGTGAAGGTAATTGTTCATCGCTACGGGTTCCGAGGAAATTGACTTCGCCGTGAAGCTCGCGACAATCAATTTTAATTTCAATGACATCCCCGGTGCGTAATTTACCGATGGGGCCTCCGGCCAGCGCTTCTGGCCCCACATGGCCGATGCACGCGCCAGTAGAAACGCCCGAGAAACGTGCATCGGTGATTAACGAAACATGCTTACCGTATGACAGATGTTTCAGGGCACTGGTAACCTGGTAGGTTTCTTCCATCCCTGTACCTGAAGGTCCAACGCCGATAATGACCAGAATATCGCCCGCCTTGATCTTGTCATGTTTGATATCGTAAATCGCACTTTTCTCGGACAGATAAACCTTCGCCACACCTTTATGGTAATAGATACCTTGCTCATCAATCATCGAGGGGTCAATGGCGGTGGATTTGATCACCGAACCTTCTGGCGCAACATTGCCCACCGGGAAGGTGATAGTTGAGGTTAATCCGCGCGCTTTTGCTTGCTGCGGAGACATGATCACTTCGTCAGCGTTGATTTGTTCCTGATCGAGCAGGAGTTGCTTGAACCGCTGACGCCGTTCGGAGTGCTCCCACCAGTCGAGGTTTTCTTTCAGCGTGCTGCCGGTAACCGTCATAACGTCTTCATGCAACAATCCGAGGCTGCGCAGATGCAACATGACTTCCGGCACACCACCTGCCATAAAGGCATTGACCGTTGGATGATAAACCGGGCCATTAGGCAGTACGCTCACCAGTCGGGGCACGCGCTTGTTGATGCGGATCCAGTCATCAACGGTCGGGATATGGCAACCTGCCTGGTGAGCAATTGCCGGGATGTGTAACAGCAGGTTTGTTGAACCACCGAACGCGGCATGGACCGTCATCGCATTCTCTATCGCTTTATCGGTGAGAATTTCCCGGGTGGTGATGCCTTTTTGACTCAGGTTCAGCGCAGCTCGCGCGGAAGCTCTGGCGATCTCCCGCCACACAGGCTCACCGGAAGGGGCCAGGGCTGAATGCGGGATTGCCAGCCCCAATCCTTCGGCCACCACCTGAGATGTCCCGGCAGTGCCCAAAAATTGACAGCCGCCGCCGGAAGAGGCACAGGCTTTACAGCCCGCACGGCGTGCGTCCTGTAGAGATAATTCGCCATTGGCGAAGCGTGCGCCAATGGTTTGCACCTTGCCGTTGTCTTCTCCATCCTTTGCGGGCAGCGTCGCGCCACCGGGGACCAGCACGGTTGCGATGTTGTGCTGCGCGGCGAGTGCCATCATGGTGGCCGGAAGCCCCTTATCGCAACTCGCCACACCAATAACTGCTTTCGCGTCGGGCAGAGAGCGAATAAGGCGGCGCATTACCATTGATGCGTCATTTCGGTATGGTAGCGAATCAAACATCCCCGTTGTACCCTGAGTACGCCCGTCACAAGGATCGGAGACGTACACGGCATAGGGCAGGGCATGGTTGGCTTTAATAACCTCGGCCGCCGCTTTCATCTGGATGTCCAGTTCGTAATGCCCCTGGTGCAGCGCCAGCGCCACGGGTTTACCGTCTGCGCCGCGTAAGCCACCGAGTGTACTGAGCAGTAAAATACCGTCCCGATCCAGCTCGTCCGGAGACCAGCCCATTCCGGCATTCATGGTCATACCGAACAGATCCCCGCTCGGGCGGTTGATAAGCATCTCTGCGGTTAATGGCAGTTCGCCGTCCGGGCCATCGGCGTGCGTTCTGACGGTGTAGATATCGTGGCTCTCGTCAGCAAAAATATTGCGAACAGACATGAGTTTCTCCTCAGACTGGTAAAATGCCCTGCGCGGTAAGCAGCACGTGGACTTTATCTTTTGCTTCTTCTGATGCTTCAAGAATCGGTGGTAAGCAATATGTCTCTACAGGCAGCCCGACACACTGCATGCTGTATTTGATCAGTGAGACAAACGGTGTTTCGAGGGCGTAAATAGCGGGCAGTTGTAGTAGTTTTTTATTCAGCGTCGCGGCGGTCGCCAGATCGCCTTCACGCCAGGCGCGGTAGATGCCGACGGAGAGTTCCGGAGCAAAGTTAGCGCTGGCGGTTATCGCACCGTCGCCGCCCAGCAGCATCGTATTCAGCAAATGATCATCGTAACCGCAGAATACCGAAAACGACGGGCGTACCGACTTAACTGTGTTGATCATCGTACGCAAGTGACCAACGCTGTCGATGGTGTCTTTGATGCCAACGATATTCTCGTTTTGCAGAGCCAGACGCGTCACGGTTTCCGGGGTTAAGTCCTGACCCGTCAGATCCGGAAAGTTGTACAGGATCACCGGTAGGGTGACGCTACGGGCGATCTGCTGGTAATAGTCGTCAAGATTTCGTGGTGCGACTTTCCAGTAGTAGGGGTTGATGGCGACGATACCATCAGCGCCGCAGGCTTGCGCATGCTGCGCCAGTTTGACCGCTTCGTCAGTGGAAGGGGAACCGACGCCAATCAATACCGGCACTCGCCCGTCGACAATAGTTACAGCTTCTTCGGCGAGCGCCATGCGCTGGGCTGTATTCATTTGGCTAAATTCACCACCGGTACCCAGATAAAACAGCCCGTCGACCCCTTTATTAATCAGGAAGTCGGCAACTTCGCGCATTGCCTTTTTATCAAGGGTTCCGTCACGATGAAACGTGCTGGATACCGGTGGAATAATGCCGCTGAATTTTTTCATTACCTCAGTTTCCTTTTCGTAAATGCTCATTTTCGTTTCTGTATCCCAGCCCATATGATATTTGCCCAGCGCATTTCCGGAGCAATTCCAGATAGCTGTCTATCTTATTTCCTGAATAAACTACCGGATCGCCAGAAAGTGAGATTGCATAGTTAACTCTGTTATATATATTGAATACCGGCATACTTAAACATACCGCACCATAGGTTGATTCTTCGTTGTCTATGGCCCATCCCCGAAGGCGTGTTTTTTGTAATTCTTCCAGAAACAATTTTTTATCGGTAAATGTATTGCGCGTATGCGGAGTTAACGTGAGTGCTTCTAAAAAATAATCCAGTTCTTCTCGTGTCTTCCAGGCTAATAATGCCTTACCCAACGCGGTAATATGCAACTCAAGTTTTTTGCCAATCCAGCTTTTGCTCGTCGGTACAGAGTCCGGACTTTCGATCTTGTCGAGATAGATAGCCGAAATGCTCTCCATCGCCCCAAGATGACAAACCAGTCCACTTTTCAGCGACAACTCCTGCATTGGCCGCTTAGTCACCTCAAATATATTTTGACGGTGTAACGCCTGACAACCCAATTCGTAGTTTTTTATTCCCAGTGAATAGTAGCCGTTTTTGTTTTTAATTAAGAAACCACACTCCAGCATTACATTCAATAAATTAAGCAGGCTGCTTTTGGGGTACTGGAATTTATTTAATAACTCCATATAACTTGCCATGCCAACCCATGCAATGTGGGTTAATATTTTTTCAGCACGGACTAATGAATTACACCCTTTGCGAACCATAATGGTTTCTCCTTGCTCATGGAATAAATGGTATCGACATTACATAGTGGAAAATATGCTTTGTTCAGCATGCTGAACCGTAATGAAGTGATTAAATGTGATCTTGTACGCACTTTGAATAATGAATCTAGAACAGCCACATTTAGTGAGTGAGAATAAAAAGTAGATGGAGTGTTGTTGCAACATCGTAGCGTGTGGATTGCGCATAGGGCTTCTTTATTCGTTCGAGCGCATCGCCAATATTTTCTATTGGGTGCCATTGATTATTTTTGCTTGAAATCCCTCTCGAACGAACTTACTTATCACTTTATTGAATGAGGTAAAAACAACTGACATCCGGCTCGCTGATAACGCTGTGCAATAGTCTCAGGTAACCCGCTGTCACTGATGATCGTTTTAATACATGATAGTGTTGCTACAGCATGCGGCTCAACGGCATCAAATTTTGAGTGATCGGCCATGAGAATAACATCACGCGAGCGTTGAATAATCCGTGTTTTCACCCCGACCTCAAACATGGTGGCATTGGTGATCCCCGTCTCCAGCGACAGCGCATCGCAGGAGATAAACGCACGTTCTACGGAAAAGGCATTGATCATCTCCAGCGCCAGACTCTCTCCTACTGAAAAATAACCTGGGCGAATCAGTCCTCCGATAATGTAACTTTCCACATGGGGAAAACAGCCCAGTTCATTGGCGATTTTAATGTCGTTGCAGATGACCTTCACCCGCGCATCGGCCAGGCATTTCGCCAGTTCGAGGCAGGTTGAGCCGGAGTCGAGAAAAAAGCAGTCGCCATCTTTGATCATTGTTCGGGCAAGGGCAGCTATTTCTCTTTTCGCCACAGATTGCAATGTACGTTTCACGTCGAAGACGTACTCTTTGTCGTCTGTACTGTCGTCGAAGTCCAGGCAACCGTGACCGCGGATCATGCCTGGATACTGGTTGGCAATATACTGGAAATCACGACGGACAGTCGCTTCCGCATAGCCAAAAAGCTCCATGGCCTGCCGTGTGGAGAGGTGACGATGTTGCCACAGGTAGTGCAGCATCTGTTTGATACGGTCAGGTCTCTGTTGGCTCATCAGAAACAATCTCCTCTTACAGGGTGGCGAATTGAGCTAAGGTCGCGCGATAGTCAGATGAAGAGAACAGGGCGCGCCCAATCACCATATGTTGCGCCCCGGCTGCTGCCAGTTGCTGTGCAGCCGCCAGCGTAATTCCACCGTCGGCCCAGCACTCGGTCTGAGGAAAAGCCGTGCGTACTTTTTGGATTTTCTCGCACATGGAGGGAATAAACCGCTGTCCCTGCCCATCGGGCTCACTGGTCATCACCATCACTCCGTCCAGCTCAGACGCCAGATATCGCCAGGCGTCGATCGGGGTTGCCGGATTAAATACCAATCCTGCTCGTGCGCCGGTATGGCGGATCTCAGCTAACGTTTCCGAAGGATAGTCCAGCGTTTCTGCATGAACGAAGATCCACGCGGGGTTGATTTCAGCCAGCGCGTTAAACCAGCACTGTGGCCGGGCAACCATGAAATGAAAGGACAGGGGATGAGACGTCTGTCTGGCAACGGCCTGCACCGTTTTCATCCCAAACGTAATATTGTTAATGAAGCTGCTGTCCTCAATATCCAGATGCAGGGTCCCAAAATCCAGATTGTCCAATGCCGTCAACTCACGACCATAGTGCAGAGGATTTGCGCTGGCGAGAGAAGGGTGCAGGATCATAAGCGCCTCCGTTAACCTGATACCAGCGCAAACAATCTATCGTCGGTCCTTGCGTCACGCACGGCCGCTAGCCGTTGCGGGGAGTCAATAAACTGGCTGATGCGCTGAATGGTCAAAATATGTGCGTTGGCATCCGTGGCGCTGACACAGAGAAGCAGCCAGACGGGGTCGCACTCCTCGTTACCAAAGGCGACCGGGGTGCGTAGCGTGGTGATGCTGACCTGATTATAGTTTGCGCCTTGCTCTGGTCGGGCGTGAGGTAAGGCGATTCCCGGGGCTATCAGATAATAAGGCCCCCAGTTAAGGGTATTTTCGATGATCCCATTAACGTAGCATGGCTGCGCGGCACCATAGGCTACCAGCGGGCGGGTGGCGATTTCCACGGCCTGACGCCAGTCGGTGGCTTCACGTTGTGCCTGTACCCATTTAATATCGTTAATCATCCGTCGTTGACTCCATGCCGATTCGGGTTAATCTGGTAGCGATCCCTGTCGATACTTTTGACGAAGGCAGCAGGGATCGCAGAAGGGTTATTGCTCTCTGCCGGGGATAAGCGCTCTGCTTATCCCCATCTTATCGGCGTATATGATGCACTTTCTCCATAAACTGACTGACTCGCGCCTGGTCAACGAAATTGGCAAAAACGCCGTCCTTTTTAAAGGTGGTTGCGGTCACACAGCCATCGGCGATACTGAGTTGTTCCTCCACGTTTTCCAGGCAGACGCCCGTGTTGGCCAACACGACGGTGTCAGGCACCGTTTCTTTGACCCGTTTTAACAGCGCGCTGTCGGTACGCGTCCCGGCGGTCAGGCCAGAAACACAGAGCGCATCAGGATGGTTGTTAAATACTGTCGATTTAGCAATAGAACAGATATCGCGATTGCCCAGATACACGGCGGCCTCAGGGACGATATTGAACAAGGTTTTCACTTCGCCTGCACCAATCCGGTGTTGATGACGGATGGTCTCACCGACGTTAGTGTCCCAAACGCCAAAGTCGCTGGCATAGGCACCGGTAAATATCTCGCGGATAAACTTAGCGCCGGTAGCCATCGCCAGGTCGAATGAGGCGACCGGATCCCACAGTACATTCACGCCAAACGGGATGCGGATATCGCTCATTAATTGCCCGATGATTCGTGCCATTGCCGCAGTCGTTTCCGGACGCACCTTCGTGAGATAGGGAAGGCTAAACTCGTTGGAGAACATGACTGCATCCACCCCACCATTTTGGAGCGCCATCAGATCGTCCCAGGCTTTGTCGATAACCCAATTCATCCCCAACTGCGCATCAAAACTCGGGTCGCCGGGCAATGCACGTAGATGGCACATGGCGATGACCGCTTTTTCCGTCCCAATAACCTCTTTCAGCCAACTCATTGAAAGTACTCCTTATTCCGATAATTCACGTTTACGTAAGAACAGCACGACGCTGGCGACAATACCGACCGCCACGACAACGCCAATAATCCCAAGCGACATCAGTTCAGAAATCGACCAACCGAACATATTGCCCACGGATAACGCTGAGATTTGCGCACTTTCACCGGCAAAACTGAAACCGCCTTTGAGCGCCATTTCGGTGAAGTAAGGCGCGAACTGGGTGGCGATCAGCAGGACGGTAATCATCACGATGACCCCGCTTATCAACGTCCTGATCAGGTCTCCGCGGTGGATAACCGTAGCCATACAGATAAAGAACGGGGCTACCGGCAGGTCTGCGAGGGGTAACACTTTGTTGCCCGGTAAAATGCTGGCCAGAATCAACATAATGGGTATCAGTAGCAGACCGACAGCAATGGTGGTTGGATGTCCCAGCGTCACAGCGGTATCCAGACCGATATACACTTCACGTCCTTTGAAATATTTCTGGAAGAACTTTCTTGCACCGTCGGAGATGGGCATTAGGCCCTCAACAATCAGGCGGATCATGCGCGGGAACAGCACCATGATTGCCGCAACGGTAATCATCAGACTGGCGCAACCTTTAAAGCCTTCGCCAGCGGCTAGGCCAAAAATGAGACCGAGCACTACGCCGATGATCACCGGATCGCCGACCATGCCGTAGCGTTTCTGGATCTCCTGAGCATCGATATTGCGTCCCTTCATGAAAGGGATTTTTTCATAGATAGCATCGAGTAGAACGAAAAGCGGTACTGAACTGGAACCGTAGCCTTGCGGTATCGAAATACCTTCCAGCCCGACGATGTTCTGTACCCGTTTTGCCGTCCAGTCGGCCATTTTTAACGATAGCGCCGCATGGCAGATTGCCCCCAACACACCATAAATCAGGCTTCCGGTCATAAGCTGGACCACCGTACCCGTAATGGCGTAGTGCCAGTAATTGTAAATATCGACGTTCATCGTTTTGGTCAGACGGGTGACCAGCATGGCGACATTGAGAAGAAAAATAACCGGGATAATCATGGCGCCAATGGCTGTCGCATAACCAACGCCGGAGGCAGGGCCTGCGCCAACGTCAAAGACATGCAGAGTCAGGCCGAAGCGTTCAATCATCACTTTGATAGGGGGACTTAGGCTGTCGATCGCCATGACGATCACCAGTCCCATACCGACAAAACCGATCCCGACCGTTACCCCTGCCTTAATCGCCTGCAGCCAGGGGATGCGGAAGATAAGGCCAATCACGATCATGATAATAGGGACGAAAACGGTACCGCCGAGAGACAGGATGTAATCAAACATAATGCCTCCTTTTATTGGGTTAACAGAGCCTTGATTTGTTGTTTTAACGCGTCGTCGTTGATCCCTGTGAGCAGGGCGGCGCCATTAAGCGTAGGGATGCCGTAATCACTGTTGGTTCGCATGGAGGTTACAATAAGGTCCATACCGTTACAGTTAAGAGGGATCTCATTCAGACAGCATTGGGCGGTAGTGGCTGCAATGCCCTGTTCAGTCAGGAACTCTTGCAGCTTGTGTGCAATCATGGTTGAAGTCGACATGCCGGTACCGCATGCCACAAGGATCTTTTTCATAATGGATGTGCCTCTTGTGTAGCGCCTGAATCAGGCTCAATAGGGAAATGTGCTGCTGGCATACCTGCCAGAGCGGTCAATAGGCGGATGCAGTTAGCCAAATCACGCAGGCTGGCAACTTCCGCCGGAGAATGGGTATAACGACAAGGAATAGAGAGACTGGCGCAGGGAATACCATCCTGCTCAACCTGGATATAACCTGTTTCTGTTATCACGCCGGGAGCCACTTCTCGCTGCACCGGAATGTTGTGTTCAAGAGCCGTCTGTTCCAACATCCGTATTAGGCGCGGAGGCGTGATTAATCCGGCCAGCGTTCCCCGGCCATGGTAGTTCAGGCAGGTGATCCCAACGCCCTGATTAATCCTGACCTCGGAATAATCGTGTAAATCAGGGGTGTCACACGATGGCGTGATATCAATACCAATCGCCAGGTCAGGTTTTACACGGCGTAATACGGGAACAATGCCGCGGATATTAAATTCTTCCTGTACGGAAGCCACCAGATAAACGGCGATATCAAGTTCTGCAGCACTGATAGCATCCGCTACACCGATCAGGGCAGTACAGCCCAGACGATCGTCTAGTGCTTTACTGCACACCAGATCGTTTGCCAGGAGTTGCGGCGGGTTATACAGAGTGACAGGCGTACCGACCTGAATACCCATCCG
>ENA-UOYZ01000276-UOYZ01000276.1-food-metagenome-genome-assembly--contig:-NODE-276-length-13618-cov-5.626484_pt1 | contig 13618 bp, 8 predicted proteins | sample MGYA00249881_ERZ772720 | MGnify/ENA primary metagenome ERZ772720 (study PRJEB29005, sample SAMN08379459) | food metagenome | isolation source: cheese spiked with Escherichia coli O103 | study: EMG produced...
TTTTACAGCCTGTCTGTCCTGGTCGGCATACTGCTGTTGATCGTGCTGGGTCTCGACCGCTGGATGAGCTGGAAAACCGCCCCTTACATCTTTGATGACCTGCAGGACCTGCCCTATCGCCAGGTGGGCGTGGTACTCGGCACCGCCAAGTATTACCGAACCGGGGTGATCAACCAGTATTATCGTTACCGAATTCAGGGCGCGCTGAACGCTTACAACAGCGGCAAGGTGAACTATCTGCTGTTAAGCGGTGATAACGCGCTGCAAAGCTATAACGAACCGGTGACGATGCGTAAGGACCTGATTGCCGCAGGCGTGGATCCTGCCGACATCGTGCTCGACTACGCAGGCTTCCGCACCCTCGACTCCATCGTGCGCACCCGCAAAGTGTTCGACACCAACGACTTCATCATCATCACCCAGCGTTTCCACTGCGAGCGCGCGCTGTTTATTGCGCTGCATATGGGGATTCAGGCGCAGTGCTACGCGGTGCCGTCGCCTAAAGATATGCTGAGCGTGCGCGTGCGCGAATTTGGCGCGCGTTTTGGCGCGCTGGCGGACCTCTACATTTTCAAACGTGAACCGCGCTTTTTAGGCCCGCTGGTGCCGATTCCGGCGATGCATGAAGTACCGGAAGACGCGCAGGGTTACCCGGCTGTGACGCCGGAGCAACTGCTTGATATGCAGAAGAAAGAGAAAAAATAGCCCGCCTTTATACTTTCTTTACGCCGGGCCTGCTGCTTTTTATCCCCCGTTTACGCCGCCCCATTTAAGCTGAGTTCACTACCGCTACGGCTTCATTGAAGAATGACTATGAACTCGATAATGAATGCGTTTTTCCTCAAAAGTATCCGTCCGTATTTTAGCTTTCCCGGTTTATCACTCCCCGGCGCACTCAACTCAGGTCTGTGGCTTGATGAAAAAATTGATGCCCTGCAGCACAACATTTCCGTGGAAGTGGCGGATTATCTGGAGCGTTACCCGCAGACAAAACATGTTGACGTTTACCTCAACGATATCAACGGCATTATGCGCGGCAAGCGTCTCTCGGTAGAGAGCATGTTGAATCTGGAAAAAGGCTGCTACTTTCCCCTCTCTGTCTACTCGATGGATCAGAAAGGGAAAATAGCCGCCCTGCTGAATGATGAACCGGATCGACTCTGCATTCCTGTCGCCGGTTCCCTGCGCCCCTCAGCACAAGATCCGCAGCACAACGCGCAGATCCTGCTGACGATGAAAGACAGCGACGACGCCCCCTGCCCGCTTGAGCCGCGCGTGATACTGCAGATCGTGCTGGCCCGCTTCCACCAGCACGGGCTGTTCCCGGTGATTGCCCCGGAAATTGAGTTCTACCTGACGGGGCAGGATACTCATGAGCCGCAGAATCAGGGCTGCTTTCATATGGATACTTCGGCAGAACATACGGCGCTGTTTGACGAACTGGAACAGCTGGCACACCTTCAGCGCATCCCGCTGACAGGGATCGTCGCGGAAGCCGAGTCCGGGCAGTTCGAGTTAAACCTGAAGCATAGCCACTGCGTCGTTGAGGTCTGCGATAACGTACTGGCCCTGCGCCGCCTGACCCGCTACGTTGCTGAAAAGCACGGTCTGCAGGCCAATTTTATGGCCAAGCCTTTCAGCCAGCAGTCCGGCAGCGGTTTGCATTTTCATTTCAGCCTGAACAATAGTCGGGGCGAAAACGTCTTCGCTTCACCAGTGAATGCGCTTAACAGCATGATGCGTTTATGTATCGCAGGTCAGCTGGCGCTAATGCCCGCCTCCATTGCCATTCTGGCGCCTGGTGTCAATGCGTTTCGCCGCCTGCGTAAAAACCTGACGGAACCCGTCTTTAACTCCTGGGGCTATAACACCCGCTCCGCCGCATTGCGTATTCCCTGCTCGGATGACAGCAACCGTCGTATTGAGTACCGACTGGCCGGAGCTGATGCCAATCCGTATCTGGTCGCCGCAACTATCCTCACCGGCATGCTGTACGGGCTGGAAAATATCGAGGAGGACGATTTACCTGAACCTCAGCATGATGAACCCGCACTGCCGTTGTTTCAGCAGGAGGCGATTGAGACATTTTCCCGCTGTCAGTATCTCACCGACAGCCTTGGAGACGCCTTTTCTGAACAGTGGGTGGCCTGCAAGCTTTCAGAGCTCGACTGGTTCGAAAGCATTGTAACCCGTGAAGAGTCACGTCTTGCGTAGGACAAAAAAAAGCCCGCTCGATGAGCGGGCCAGGTAAAGCACGTGACGATTATTTCTTACGTGCGTACTTCAGTGAATCCAGCGCAACGGCGAAGATAATAATCGCGCCTTTAATGATGTACTGCCAGTACGGGTTCACGCCGATGTAGGTCAGGCCGTAGTTGATCACGGTGAAGATGATCACACCGGTGACCACACCGAGAACGGTACCCACGCCGCCGCTGAAGGAGACGCCGCCGACCACACAGGCTGCAATCGCATCCAGTTCGTACATAAAGCCGAGGTTGTTGGTTGCAGAACCGATACGACCCGCTTCCAGCATCCCACCGAAGGCGTAGAATACCCCGGACAGGGCATAGATCATCAGCAGGTTCAGAGCCACGTTGACGCCGGAGACTTTCGCCGCTTCCGGGTTACCGCCGATAGCAAAGATGTTTTTACCAAAGCGCGTTTTGTTCCACAGGATCCAGACGAACGCCACCGCAATCAGCGCATAGAAGGTGATATACGACAGGCGGAAACTGCCCAGCGCGATAAACCCTTGCGTGAAGGTTGAGAAGCCGCTGTCAAAGCCCGAGATAGGAGACGCGCCCACGAAGTCGTAGTAGAGGGAGTTGATACCGTAAACGATGATCATCGTACCCAGCGTGGTGATAAATGGCGTCACGTTCAGGTAGGCGATGATAATACCGTTGATCAGACCAATCACCGCACCGATGGCGCAGACAATCAGGATCACCACGAAAATCGGCATGGTCGCCATTTCCGGGAAGACCTTGTTGGCGTTTTCCATCGACTGCAGCAGGGTTGCCGCAATAACCGCCGCCAGGCCGACCTGACGACCGGCAGAAAGGTCAGTACCCTGGGTGACGATAAGGCCTGCCACGCCCAGCGCAATGATAATACGCACGGAAGACTGGGTCAGAATGTTACTCAGGTTCAGCAGACTTAAGAACGTAGGGTCCTGAAAAATGATAATGGCCAGCAGGACTAAAAGAACAACGTAAATTCCGCCTTCTTTCAGGTAAGTGAGAAAACTTTTTTTATTTAACGCACTCATGAGGAGCCCCTGATCTTAAAGGTGCAAAGACGCAAGACGCAAAATTTCGTTTTGCGTTGTCGTTTTGGTGTCAACAATACCGGCAACGAGACCATTGCTCATAACCAGAATACGGTCTGTGATCCCTAACAGTTCCGGCATTTCGGAAGAAATAATAATGATCCCTTTATTCTTTTTCGCCAGCTCGGCAATCAGCTGATAAATTTCAAACTTCGCGCCGACGTCAATGCCACGGGTAGGTTCATCCAGCATCAGAATTTCTGGCTGGGTTAATAACCAACGTCCGATAATGACTTTTTGCTGGTTACCCCCCGAAAGCGAACCAATTTGCGTGCGGTGACCAGGCGTCTTCACGCGCATGGAGTCAATCACCCACTGGGTATCGCTCTTCATGCGGGAGTTATCCAGCAGTCCGACTTTATTTTTGTAATTACGAATATTAGAAATTAACGAGTTAAAGTTAATATCCAGATAAGCATAAATACCCGTCGAACGACGCTCTTCCGTTACCAGCGCAAAACCGTTATTAATGGCTTCGTTGGCATTGTGGTTGTTAATTTTCTTTCCGTGCAGCGTAATGGTGCCCTGGGCCTTCTCACGGATACCAAACAAGGTTTCCACAATGTCGGTACGCTTTGCCCCCACCAGACCGGCAATCCCCAGGATTTCGCCTTTGTGCAGGTCGAAGGAGACATCGCGGATGGACGGCTGACGCAGCGAGGTGAGATTGCGCACTTCAAGAATCACTTCACCCGGCTTGTTCTCTTTGTCCGGGAAGCGCTGGTTGAGGGAGCGGCCAACCATCATGGCGATGATCTTGTCCATATCCAGACCTTCCAGCGGCTGCGTGGCAATCCACTGGCCGTCGCGCAGGATGGTAATCTCATCGCACAGCTGGAAGATCTCTTCCATTTTGTGAGAGATGTAGACAATGCCGCAGCCACGTTCTTTCAGCTTACGAATAATGGTAAAAAGGTGATTAACCTCTTTTTCCGTTAATGACGACGTCGGTTCGTCCATGATGACGATTTTCGCATCATAGGAGAACGCTTTGGCAATTTCGATCATCTGCATTTGTGAGACGGATAAGGTTCCCACGCGAGCGCGCGGATCGATATCAATATCCAGCTCATCAAAAATCGCTTTGGTGTCACGATACATTTTGTCCTGATCGACAAAGACACCTTTGGTTGGATAACGCCCCAACCACATGTTATCCATAACGGAACGTTGCAGTACCAGGTTTAATTCCTGGTGAACCATCGAGATACCGTTTTCCAGTGCTTCTTTCGCTGAATGGAAATCGATCTCTTTCCCCTGAAAAAGAATGCTGCCAGAATCTTTTTGATAGATCCCAAAAAGACATTTTAATAATGTTGATTTACCCGCACCGTTCTCCCCCATTAATGCATGAATAGAGTGAGGACGGACTTTTAAATTAACATTATCGAGTGCCTTAACACCGGGAAATGACTTGTTAATACCGTTCATTTCCAACAAGTATTCACCGGTTGACTGAGTAGTTGTGCTGACCATAATTATACCTTGTTGGCCTCGCATATCGCGTTATAAAAGGGCGCAACGAATTGCGCCCAGTGGAGACAGGTTAACTCACTTATTTACCGATAAACTCAGCCAGGTTGGACTGGTCTACGCCCACGTAAGGTACGCGAACGATTTTGTTGTCAATTTTCCAGCTGGTGCCATCTGCCGCGCCTTTACCGTCAGCGAGGTTTTTCGCCAGATCGAAGGTGGCTTTCGCCTGGTTATTGGCATCGTTCAGAACGGTACCGGCCATCGCGCCAGATTTAACCAGCGCCAGCGCTTCTGGCAGGGCATCCACACCGAATACCGGAATGGACGATTTATTGTGGGCTTTCAGCGCTTCTACCGCACCCATTGCCATCGCATCGTTGTTGGCGATAACCACTTCGATTTTGTTCGCGTTAGGGCCGGACAGCCAGGCATCCATCTTATCTTTCGCCTGGGCGGTATCCCACATCGCGGTATCTAATGCCAGCTGCTGGGTTTTCAGGCCCTTATCATTCAGCTCTTTGATAACGTAAGTCGTACGCGCTTCAGCATCCGGGTGACCAGGTTCGCCTTTCAGCAGAACGAACTGGATCTGACCGTCTTTGTTCAGGTCCCAGTTCGGGTTCGCTGCCCAGTGTTTCGCGATCAGATCGCCCTGAATAATGCCGGACTCTTTGGAGTCAGTACCGACGTAATACGCTTTGTCATAGCTATCCAGCGCTTTACGGGAAGGTTCTTTGTTGAAGAAGACGATTGGCACATTCTGGCCGCGCGCTTTTTCAATTACCGTGCCTGCTGCAGCCGGGTCAACCAGGTTGATCGCCAGGGCTTTCACGCCTTTCGCCAGCAGAACGTCGATCTGGTCGTTCTGTTTGGACTGGTCATTCTGGGAGTCATTCATCAGCAGCTGTACGTCTGGCGCTGCTTTCGCATCTTTCTCGATAGCTTTACGTACAACAGACATGAAGTTGTCGTCGTATTTATAAATCGTCACACCAATACGGGTATCTGCAGCGTGCGCTGCTGCACCAAAAAGCATGCTTGCCATTACAGCAGACAGGGTCAACACCTTCTTATTCATGGTATCTCCGGTTTTTTTTATGCAGGGTAGTTCTGGTGAATAACGAGCGGCAGGCAGATGTTAATAAAACGTTACTGACAGCCGACGTTCACTTATAAAATTTCTCTCTTCCGTGGTCGGTAACGCTCCAGAAATGCGTTTTATTCGTTGTTTGCGGCACATTGGCTACTGTTAAAGTGAATAATCACCGTTACATAGCGTTTCAGCTGCTAAAACGCTGACATCATAGTCAGCGCCTTGTTAAGATACTGTGAATTTACTCACAGATTGAAAACGGTTACATCACCTCATGTAATCAGTTAGTGATCGGAGCCACAATTTGCCGCGACGCGACGGAATGTCGACGCACCAGGGTTGGCATGAAGCAATGCGTCGCCCCAGGATCCAGCAGCCCTGCGGCTCCCTGTAACGCCAGTTCAGTAGCCAGTTTTGCCATAGAAGCAATGGGATAGCGCACCGTGGTCAGCTGCGGGTCGGTGTAACGGGCGATCGGAATGTCGTCAAAGCCAATCAACGACAAATGCTGCGGCACCGCAATGCCGTTATCTTTCAGTGCCGTCAGCGCGCCCGCTGCCATGCTGTCGTTATACGCAAACACCGCAGAAAGCTGCAGATTGCGGCCCAGCAACTCCACCATTGCCGCCTCACCGCCCTGCATGTCAGGCGTACCGGTGCCGATCCAGCTCTCTGATGCGGTAATGCCGTGTTCTTTCAGGGCGTTTTGCCAGCCCTCACGCCGGTACGCGTCATCTTCAATTTGATGGCTGGAGGCAAGATAACCGATCCGCTGATGGCCGTTATTGATAAGCATTTTGGTGGCCATCATGGCGCCGCTGACGTTATCCAGCCCAACACAGCGGTGGGCATAGCCCGGCACAATCCGGTTAATCAGCACCATGCCCGGAATCTGTTCCATAAACCCGGCAAGCTCTTCATCACTTAAGGCTTTGGAGTGAACAATCAGGGCGTTACAGCGCTGGCGAATCAGTACTTCGATGGCATGACGCTCTTTCTCCGCCTCATGATAGCTGTTGCCAATCAGCACATATTTTTGATGCTGCTGGGCAACCACATCGACCGCTTTCACCAGCGCACCGAAAAAGGCGTCTGAGACATCCATCACCACCACGCCGATGGTATCGCTGACCTGCGTGGCAAGCGCCTGCGCGTTGGCATTTGGCCGGTACCCGAGCTGGGTCACGGCTTTCATTACGGTTTCACGGGTTTCAGGGCTCACCAGCGCACTGTTGTTCAGCACGCGGGAGACGGTAGCCACAGAAACGCCCGCCAGACGGGCGACATCACGAATGGTGATCATATTCACCATCCTTCAAAGGATTGCAGCAACTCACAGACACCCCCTGTGTTTAGCAAGGTGGCTATTTTGGCAGCGAGAGAAAAGGGACTACGTGAAGAAGCTCACAGTCATGAAAACGCTTACATCCGTTTTGTTAATGATTGTGATCCAGATCGTTATCTGGATGTATTACTCAATGATACCCCTGAAGCATGTGCGGTTAACTGACGCCACACCCACTCCAGCGGCCCCTGACGGAAATAACGCAGCCAGATAACGGAAAACGCCAGATTAACCGCCCAGATCGGAATAACAAACGCCAGCAGCCCGAGGCGGTCGAATTTCATAAACAGGCCAAAGCGATAGAAAATCGTGGTGCATATCAACGTTTGCAGGAGGTAATTGCTTAACGCCATGCGCCCGACGCAGGCGACTGCGCTGACAAGCCACAGGCGAGAAAGCTGCGGCCAGAAGCCATATATTAGCGCCGCGTAGCCGATGGTCTGGAATGGCGCGCTCAGTTCACGCGGTACCTGGAGCAGGAAAGCGCACCAGCGATAATCCCAGTGAATGTGCCACTGTATCATCACCGACGGGAGGTTTATCAGCACGCCGAGCAGAACCAGCCCCGCCCCGGTGCGACGATAATGACGCAGGCTGAACTCCCCTTTCAGCCACCCGGTGCGCATCAATGACGCCCCCATCAGCATCATCCCTGCCAGCTGCCAGCCGTATTGCGCCCCCAGCGCAAGAAGGTTATCCCCCAGCATATCCGCCCGGTTGCTAATGGCTTCCGTACCGCCTTTTAGCTTCCAGAACTGCTCGTACTGGAGGTTTGCAGCATCCGGGATCCAGGAACGGTTGGTCGCTTCGCCAGAGATCATCCCCAGCAGCAGCAGCACCCCAAGCCCCATGAGGTAGAGCATCACGCCGGTGTTAAACAGGCTTTTCACGCTGTGCGCATCACGAATGAGACGCCAGCAGATAAGCCCGACTAACCCATATGCGAGAAGAATATCGCCGTCCCAGAAGAACAGACCGTGGATAAAACCGAGGATCACCAGCAGGGTTAAGCGCGACTGGATCCAGCGGGTGCCGCGTTTAAGCAGAAGCTGTAGTCCTGCGCCAAACAGCAGGGCAAAGAGCGTGAGGAATTTAACCTGGGCAAACAGATCAAGGATTGCCCAGGTCCAGGCATCGCTTCGGGTGATATCGCCGTACCAGGCGGGATTGAGATAAGCGGCCTTCGGCAGACCGAAGGCGCTAATATTCAGCAGCAGGATACCCAGTATGGCGACGCCGCGAACAAAATCGAGCGTGACGTTTCGCTCCATGGTCCCTGCCCTGTGAGATTAGTTGTGGTGACGCACGGCGCGCAGGAACTCCTGGCGGGTGTTCTGGCTCGATTTAAACAGACCGCCCAGCGAAGTGGTGGTGGTTGCACTGGTCGCATCACGTACGCCGCGAGCTTTCACGCAGTAGTGAACGGCATCGATAGAGACCGCCACGTTATTGGTGCCCAGCAGCGTTTGCAGGGCAATCAGGATCTGCTGCGTAAGACGCTCCTGAACCTGAGGACGCTGCGCGAAGAACTGCACAATACGGTTGATCTTCGACAGACCAATCACCGTATCTTTCGGGATGTAAGCCACGGTCGCTTTACCGTCGATAGTGACGAAGTGATGTTCGCAGGTGCTGGTCAGCGTGATATCACGTACCGTGACCATCTCGTCCACCTTCATCTTATTCTCGATAACGGTAATTTTCGGGAAGTTGGCGTAATCCAGGCCAGAGAAAATTTCGTCGACGTACATTTTCGCGATGCGCTTAGGCGTCTCCATCAGACTGTCATCGCTCAGATCGAGATTCAGCAGTTGCATGATCTCGGTCATATGCCCGGAAATCAGACTTTTACGGGTTTCATTGTCCATATCCTCAACGGGCGGACGCAATGGCGTTTCGAGACCGCGCGCAAGCAGGGCTTCATGGACCAGGGCAGCTTCTTTACTGAGTGATGACATTTTCTTCTCCTGCAGGTGTGGCGTCTTTCGCCCTCGTTGTGGCAAAAGTATGCGCTCATTGTGCGTGAGGCGACGCACATAATCCAGTATTCACGACGATAATTATTGCAATTGCTGTTGCCTTTCAGCGTGACGATTCCAGACCAGCGCGCCGCCGATGAACAACGCGACGCCCGCCAGCCCCAGCGCAGGCTCCAGCCGGTGGGTTAGCCAGGTCGATAACGCCGACGTCACCGGGCCAATCAACTGCCCGATGGCATACCCGGTGGTGAGCAGTCCCGCCATATAACGCGTGTGGTTCGGTGCCAGCTCTCGGCCGTATAAAAGAGAGAGCTGCACGGCGCAAAGGAACCCACCACCTACCAGCAGCCCGCCCGTCAGCAAACCGCCGATGCCCGGCAGCAGCCAGGCCGCCAGGACACCCGCGCCCTGAAGCCACAGCACGATAGCCAGCCTGCGGTTAGCCGTGGAGATATGTCGCAAGGCAATGCTGAGCGCAATCCCCACCACAGCGGCGAGACCAAAAATCGGCCAGACAAACTGAGCAAACAGGCTGCCGGGAAAGCGCACGGCGGCCATTTGCGATAAAAAGGTCGCCGGAAGGATATAGCCAAATCCCGCCAGGCTGTAGCTCCAGACCAGGCGCTTTAAATCCGCGGTCAGCCGCAGCGGCTCAGGCGCAGTCCCCGGGCGATGAAGCTGACCCGCACGCGGCAGATAGCGTGCCACCAGCGCAATCAACACGAGCGCCAGCACGCCGTAGATCTGCCACGCCGCACCGGCCGAAAGGGATTTCGCCTGAATATAGACCGCGAGCAGGCCGCTCAGGGCGATACCCGCGCCGGGGCCGGCAAACACCGCAGCACTGAGCCCCGGTTTACCCAGTTGCCCCAGCCGCTCGTTGGTCCAGGCGGCAATCAGCACCATTGACCAGCCACTCATGCAGCCGATCGCAAAGCGCAGCAGGCCGTGTATGACGGCGTTATCCGCCGCCGCGGAGAGCAGCGTCAATGCAACCGCACCCGTAATGCCGAGCCAGAGCCGCGTTTCAACAAAGCGGCGCGCGCGCATGGCATCCCATGCTCCCACCAGATAGCCAAGATAATTCATCGCCGCCACCAGGCCTGCGCTGGTGAGCGTGAGTTGCCCGGCGGCAATCATCAGCGGTACCTGAGGCGTAAAGGCAAAGCGCCCTATCCCCATCGCCACCACCAGCACGACAAACCCACTAAGCGCAATACGCAGCGCCATGACCGCTCCAATTGTTAAAGAAAAGTAAATTTATGATGCAACATCTTGCCGTTCCGCGAAAGTGAAAGTTGCTCACAGGTAAATGAAAACGCTGTATTATGATGCCAATGAATAGCTATTCTCATTAAGGAGCCTTGCATGGAACTGCTCGAAGAGCACCGTTGTTTTGAAGGTCGACAGCAGCGCTGGCGGCACGACTCCACCACGCTGAACTGCGCCATGACGTTCAGTATTTTCCTGCCTCCGGCAGAGAATCCGCCTGTTCTGTTCTGGCTTTCTGGCCTGACCTGCAACGACGAAAACTTCACAACCAAAGCCGGTGCGCAGCGTATTGCGGCCGAGCTGGGTATCGCGCTGGTGATGCCCGATACCAGCCCCCGTGGGGACGATGTGGCGGATGATGCAGGATACGACCTGGGTAAAGGCGCCGGGTTTTACCTGAATGCGACCGAGCAGCCGTGGGCGAGTCATTATCGTATGTATGACTACATCCGTGACGAGCTGCCTGCGCTGATTCAGGCCGAATTCGCGGTAAACGATCGCTGCGCCATCAGCGGACATTCCATGGGCGGACACGGGGCGCTAATCATGGCGCTGAAAAACCCCGGGAAATATACCAGCGTCTCTGCGTTCGCGCCGATTGTTAACCCAACGCAGGTACCGTGGGGACAAAAAGCCTTCACCCACTATCTGGGCAAAGATGAAACGAAATGGCAGGAATGGGACAGCTGTGCGCTGATGCTGGCGAGCGACTCAGCGAATGCGATCCCGATGCTTATCGATCAGGGCGATGCGGATCAGTTCCTCGCCGGGCAACTCCAGCCCGCCGTTTTAGCTGAAGCGGCACGCCAGAAGGACTGGCCGCTCACGCTGCGCATTCAGCCAGGATATGACCACAGCTATTACTTTATGGCCTCCTTTATTGAGGATCATCTCCGCTTCCACGCGGCGCATTTGTTCGCGTAATTTTCGCTATTTGCCCGATAGCCTCTCGCCTGTCGGGCTTTTACCCTTATTGACATAATCCTATCCGCTTGAATCCAGGCTATTTTCTTGCCAACACATCAAACACAAATGATTTCAATTATCATTTGTGTTTACAATTATACATTCTTTTGTACAATTCCAGACTCTTCTCCATCACAAAGAGTTCTTACAAGACAAATACATACAGTTCTCAGGGTTATCCCGATGGAGTTTTTTTCTTTTTATATGGAATGTACAAATGACAAAACCACGCGTTAAATTGCTGGCCGCTGCCATTGGCGCCGCCACACTTTCCTCCTTCGTTCACGCAGCCGATCAGGACACCGTTGTCGTCACTGCGACGGGTTTTGAACAAAAAATCCAGAATGCCCCCGCCTCCATCTCGGTGATTTCAAAACAGCAGATTGAAGATAAAGCCTACCGTGATGTCACCGATGCCCTGAAAGACGTCCCGGGCGTCGTCGTTACTGGCGGCGGGAGCAGCAGTGATATCAGTATTCGCGGCATGGCGCCGCAGTACACGCTGTTCCTGGTGAACGGCAAACGCGTGAGTACGCGCAGTACCCGCCCAAACAGCGACAACTCGGGCATTGAACAAGGCTGGCTGCCGCCGCTGGAGTCCATTGAGCGTATCGAGGTTATCCGTGGCCCGATGTCCTCACTTTACGGCTCTGATGCAATGGGTGGAGTCATCAACGTCATTACCAAAAAAGTGTCGAACACCAAAGCCTGGACAGGTTCGTTGCATGGCGATGCAACCTTCCAGGAAAACAATGATTCCGGTGATATCTTTCAGACCAACGCCTACGCTTCAGGTCCCCTGATTGACGGGCTGCTTGGCGCAAAAGTGACGGGGCTTTTGTCACGCCGCGCAGAAGATAAGATTGTGAACGGGTATAACGAGCAGAAAATGCGTAACGGCGGTATTACGTTGAATTTCACGCCGGACGAGCAAAATGATTTCGACCTCGACTTTGCCCGTGAACTTCAGGACAGAAACAGCACGCCGGGGATGTCGAAAGCGACGGAAACCTGCCGTGGAACAACCTGTACGCCAAATACCAAAAGCGAAACCCGCTATGAACATACCACCTACTCATTAACCCACAGCGGTTATTACGACGACTTCAATACCACCAGCTATATCCAACAGGAAGAGACGAATAACCCGGATCGTGAAATGCGCTCGTACAACACCACCTTCAACAACCAGAACCAGATCTTCCTCGCCGATCATACCCTGACTCTCGGCGGGCAATATCGCTATGAGAAACTGCGCGACAACGGCAATCAGCTGGAGGCTGCCGATGGCCTGAACAAACTGACACGCTGGAGTTGGGCACTGTTTGCCGAAGATGAATGGGCAATGACGGAAAGCTTTACGTTAACCGGCGGCCTGCGCATGGACAAAGACCAAAACTATGGTACTAACTGGACGCCACGTGGTTACGGTGTATGGCACCTCGCCGAGCAGTGGACATTGAAAGGCGGGGTTTCTGCGGGCTACCGTGCACCGGACCTGCGTCAGTCGTCTGCCAACTGGGGGCAGGTAACGGGTGGTGGCCGTCTTGACGGTATCATCGTTGGCAACCCGGACCTGAAACCAGAGAAGAGTCTGAGTGAAGAGATCGCCCTGCTCTGGGATAATAACGACAATCTTAATGCCGGTGTGACGCTGTTCAATACCGACTTCAAAGACAAAATTACTGAAGTTCGCCGCTGTAACAGCAGTTCCGATCCCGCCTGTACGATTGGCGATCACAGCTATGATTTCGTGAGCGATCGCGTCAACGTGGACAAAGCCAACATGCGCGGCGTGGAGTCTACCTTCGGCTGGAAAATCACGCGCGATGTGAACTGGACTGCCAACTACACTTATACGGAATCCGAGCAGAAGAGCGGCCAGTTCTCCGGTAAGCCGTTGAACAAAATGCCAAAACATATGTTCAATACCACCCTGGACTGGCAGGCGACACCAGACGTCGGCTTCTGGAGTCGTCTGAACCTACGCGGTAAAACGTCTGAGTATCTGAGCCGTACATCAATGTCCCAGGGTACACCGTCCTATACCCAGGTGGATGTGGGTCTGCGCTACAACGCGAACAAAAACCTGCTTGTGACTGCCGGTGTGTATAACGTGCTCGATAAGCAAATTGATTACGATACGTATGACA
>ENA-UOYZ01000279-UOYZ01000279.1-food-metagenome-genome-assembly--contig:-NODE-279-length-13571-cov-4.021752_pt1 | contig 13571 bp, 13 predicted proteins | sample MGYA00249881_ERZ772720 | MGnify/ENA primary metagenome ERZ772720 (study PRJEB29005, sample SAMN08379459) | food metagenome | isolation source: cheese spiked with Escherichia coli O103 | study: EMG produced...
TACTGCTGGGCAAAAAACCAAAAGATTTCGACGTGACGACCAGCGCCACGCCTGAACAGGTGCGTAAATTATTCCGCAACTGCCGTCTGGTTGGCCGCCGTTTCCGTCTGGCGCACGTGATGTTTGGGCCGGAAATTATTGAAGTGGCGACCTTCCGCGGTCACCACGAAGCGGGCATCAACGATCGCACAACTTCCCAGCGCGGCCAAAACGGCATGCTGCTGCGCGACAACATCTTTGGCTCTATTGAAGAAGATGCTCAGCGTCGCGATTTCACCATCAACAGCCTTTACTACAGCGTGGCGGATTTTACCGTGCGCGATTACGTCGGCGGTATGCAGGATCTGAAAGACGGCCTGATTCGCCTGATCGGCACGCCGGAAACGCGCTATCGCGAAGATCCGGTCCGGATGCTGCGCGCCGTGCGTTTCGCCGCCAAGCTAAACATGCGTATCAGCCCGGAAACCGCAGAGCCGATCCCGCGCCTGGCGACGCTGATTAACGACGTCCCCCCTGCCCGTCTGTTTGAGGAGTCGTTAAAGCTGCTCCAGGCAGGCTACGGGTTTGAAACCTACAATTTGCTGCGTGAATACAACCTGTTCCAGCCGCTGTTCCCGACCATTACCCGCTACTTCACCGAAAACGGTGACAGCGCAATGGAGCGGATGATTGCACAGGTGCTGAAGAACACGGATACCCGTATTCATAACGATATGCGCGTGAATCCGGCGTTCCTGTTCGCGGCCATGTTCTGGTATCCGCTGCTGGAAACGGCGCAGCGCATTACCCAGGAGAGCGGCCTCGCCTATTATGATGCGTTCGCGCTGGCGGCAAACGACGTGCTGGACGAAGGCTGTCGCACGCTGGCGATCCCGAAACGTATTACCACGCTGGTGCGTGATATCTGGCAGCTTCAGCTGCGTATGTCCCGCCGTCAGGGTAAACGTGCCTGGAAACTGATGGAGCATCCTAAGTTCCGCGCCGCGTTCGATTTGCTCTCTCTGCGTGCTGAAGTCGAAAGAAACCAGGAGCTACAGCGCCTGGCGCAGTGGTGGGGAGAATTTCAGGTCTCTGCACCACCGGAGCAAAAAGATATGCTCACGGATCTGGATGACGAGCCGGCACCGCGCCGTCGTCACCGTCGCCCGCGCAAGCGCGCGCCGCGTCGTGAAGGCACAGCATGACCCTGGCGTATATTGCCATAGGCAGCAATCTGGCCTCTCCGCTGGAGCAGGTTAACGCTGCCGTTCAGGCGCTGGGGGAGATCCCGCAAAGCCGTATCGTGGCGGTCTCCTCCTTTTACCGTACGCCCCCGCTCGGCCCGCAGGATCAGCCTGATTATCTGAACGCCGCCGTGGTGCTGGAAACAGCCCTTGACGCAGAAACGCTGCTGGATAATACCCAGCGTATTGAGCTACAGCAGGGTCGCGTACGTAAAGCCGAACGCTGGGGACCGCGCACACTCGACCTCGATATTATGCTTTTCGGCCACAAGGTGATTAACACCGAGCGCCTCACCGTTCCGCACTATGACATGAAAAACCGTGCGTTTATGCTCTGGCCACTGTCTGAAGTCGCCCCCGATCTCACCTTCCCTGACGGCACCTCGCTGAACGCCGTTCTGCAAAGCCTCAACGCGGAAAAACCGGTCCGCTGGTAATCCCGTGTCGCCCCCGATTAGCCATGTGTTAAATATGGTTAATCGATTGCCTAAAATCATTGTTCCCTCGAATGTTACTGTTAGAATGCGCAAAGATCCGCTTTTGGGCCATCAGGAAACAGTATGAAACCAACTACCATCTCCTTATTGCAGAAATGCAAACAGGAAAAGAAACGCTTCGCCACTATCACCGCGTATGACTACAGCTTCGCAAAACTGTTTGCCGAAGAAGGGATCAACGTCATGCTGGTCGGAGACTCGTTAGGGATGACGGTACAAGGACATGATTCTACTCTGCCGGGCACGGTCGAGGATATTGCTTACCATACCCGCGCCGTGCGCCGGGGTGCGCCCGCCTGCCTGCTACTTTCCGATCTGCCGTTTATGGCGTATGCCACCCCGGAACAGGCCTTTGAAAATGCGGCAACAGTGATGCGCGCCGGCGCCAATATGGTCAAAATCGAAGGCGGCGACTGGCTGGTCGATACGGTGAAAATGCTTACCGAACGGGCCGTGCCAGTTTGCGGGCACTTAGGGCTGACGCCGCAGTCCGTGAATATCTTTGGCGGTTATAAAGTTCAGGGGCGTGGCGATGCGGCGCAGACGCTGTTTGATGATGCCCTGGCGCTGGAAGCCGCTGGTGCACAGCTGCTGGTGCTGGAGTGTGTGCCGGTTGAGCTGGCTAAGCGTATCACTGAGGCGCTGTCGATTCCGGTGATCGGCATCGGCGCGGGCAACGTCACCGATGGCCAGATTCTGGTCATGCACGACGCCTTCGGGATCACCGGCGGTCACATTCCAAAATTTGCTAAAAATTTCCTGACAGAAGCAGGCGACATGCGTGCTGCTGTGCGGCAGTATATTGCCGAGGTTGAGTCCGGCGTTTATCCGGGCGAAGAACACAGTTTCCATTAAGGAGTCCAGGTGTGCTAATCATAGAAACTCTGCCGCTGCTGCGCCAGCATATCCGCCGTGCACGTCAGGAAGGTAAACGTATCGCCCTCGTCCCGACCATGGGCAATCTGCACGACGGCCATATGAAGCTGGTCGATGAAGCGAGAGCCCGTGCAGATATCGTGGTAGTCAGTATCTTCGTTAACCCGATGCAGTTCGATCGCGAAGACGATCTGGCGCGCTATCCACGTACCTTGCAGGAAGATTGCGAGAAGCTCAAAAAACGTTATGCGGATATCGTCTTCGCACCGGCCCCCGCAGATGTTTATCCTCAGGGTACCACTGAAGCGACCTACGTCGACGTACCGGGTATTTCGACCATGCTGGAGGGTGCCAGCCGTCCGGGCCATTTCCGCGGCGTTTCCACCATCGTCAGCAAGCTGTTTAACCTGGTGCAGCCGGACATCGCCTGCTTTGGCGAGAAAGATTTCCAGCAGCTGGCGCTGATCCGCAAAATGGTTGCCGATATGGGCTACGACATAGAGATTGTCGGCGTGCCGATTGTACGTGCGAAAGATGGCCTGGCGCTTAGCTCCCGTAACGGCTATCTGACTGCGGAACAGCGTAAAATTGCGCCAGGCTTAAGCAAAGTCATGAATACCATGGCAGAGCAACTGCTGGCAAAAGAATTAACCGCAGAAGAAATCATCGCTCTGGCTGAACAGGCGCTGAACGAGAAAGGTCTTCGTGCTGACGACGTTCAAATTCGGGATGCCGATACGCTTCTGGAACTCTCAGATACCAGCAAACGTGCGGTAATTCTGGTGGCGGCTTGGCTCGGCCAGGCCCGCCTTATCGACAACAAAGTGGTTGAACTGGCGTAGTTTTACTACCCGGAAGTGAAAGGTAAACGTAATGATTCGCAAAATGCTGCAAGGTAAGCTTCACCGTGTGAAAGTCACCCAGGCCGACCTGCACTATGAAGGCTCCTGCGCGATCGACCAGGATTTTCTCGACGCGGCGGGTATTCTCGAAAACGAAGCTATTGATATCTGGAACGTTAATAACGGCAAACGCTTTTCAACGTACGCGATTGCCGCTGAACGCGGGTCTAAAATCATCTCCGTTAATGGGGCAGCGGCGCACTGCGCGGACGTGGGTGATATCGTCATTATTGCCAGCTTTGTGATGATGTCTGACGAAGAGGCACGTCGCTGGCAGCCAAAAGTGGCATACTTTGAAGGCGATAATGAAATGAAACGTATTGCGAAGGCAATTCCGGTTCAGGTTGCCTAAGCCAATAGTACTGTTATAAATTACCCGACAAATAGGTTGGGTAATTTATACATAATTAAAATGAATAGCGTTCTTTTTATATATTTTTATTAATATATTCAAGTCACCCTGCCGAACACCTACTCATCAAAATGATGAACAATTATTATCATTCACTATTAAATAATCATATTGACTTAAAGATCGTTTAAGTATTTCTAACGCCTAACGGCTTCTCACAACCATTACTCATCACTTAGAATCCTTTTCCCGAAGCATCTGTTCGGAACGAACATAAGCCTTGCTTATGTTCACTTTTCTAGCATTTAAATATGGATATAAAAAATGTCTTTTAATAAATTAGGTCTGGCAACTGTAGTAGCAATGGTTCTGAGTGCGGGTTCTGCAATGGCAGCTGATATTCCTTCAGATACAGGCACTATTACTTTCCACGGTATGGTTTCTAATAACACCTGTAAAGTATCCCTGGATCAGAAGATTGACCAGGAGGGTAATGATTTTGACGTTAACCTGGATACCGTGTTTGTAAAAGACTTCGCTAATGCGCTGGGTACCACCAGCACCCTGGGAGAAAAGAAATTCTCCCTCACCCTGACAGGTTGTGATTCTGCTACCGTCAACCAGGCATCTGCTCAGGTTGATTCCTGGGCGGGTTCTTCTTCAACTTCCGGCGGTCTGCTGGTTCCACCATCAAATACTCAAGGCGCCGCTAAAAACGTCAATCTGGTACTGTCAAACGATGGCAACTCCGCTACCGATCAGATCAAACTGGATCAGACCAACAATACCCAGAAAGCAACGATTGATACCACAGGCGCAGGCGCACTTTACTACCGTGTAGCGTATACCCAGGGTCAGAACTGGGATGCGGCCAACAACCCAGTGTCAGCTGGTGTGGTTCAGGCACAAGCTGCATTCACCATGATCTACGAGTAATTTTAAGCGCATAAATAAAATGCTCATATTATCCCCTGACGTACGTCAGGGGACTATTGATATCATTCCAACAGGAAGTGGAAAAATGTTAAGCACATCATTTTATAAAGGATTTAAAGCTGCCTGCTTTACAGCTGCTGCTGTCGCGTCATTCCAGGCAAGCGCAGATATCGTTATTTCGGGAACACGTATTGTTTATCAGCAGTCGCAAAAAGATGTCATCGTTTCTTTAGACAACCGTGGCAAAAAACCACTATTAGTTCAATCATGGCTCGATGACGGTCGCGATGACACCAATCCACAGGAATTAAAACTACCGTTTATTATTACTCCACCAGTATCCCGAATTGATCCGCAAAAAGGTCAATCCGTTCGGATCTCGTACCTGGGTGGTTCATTGCCGCAAGATCGCGAATCCCTATTCTGGTTCAATGTGCTCGAGATTCCACCGAAGTCAAAAGTGAAAGACGGTGAAAATCCTAACCAGCTCCAGCTGGCATTCCGCACACGTATTAAACTCTTTTTCCGACCTGACGGCCTGAAAGGTACGCCAGGAGATGCAGCAGCCAAAGTAACGTGGTCACAACAAATACAAGGTAATACGCTAAACCTGATCGCACACAATGATTCCCCTTACAACGTTTCTATTTCAAATGTAAAGCTGAAATCAGCAAATAAAGAGTACCAGGTTGAGCATAAATCTATTTTACCGTTTAGTACTCAAATTATGCAGGTAAAAGGTTTAGGTAGTACTGCCACCGGCACTGTTGCTTACGAAACCATTAATGACAATGGCGGCTCTGATACTTTTGAAAGCAAAGTAAATTAATAACCGCACCACCGCCACATTATAAATATAACACGTATGAATGATTCATAGCATTCATACGACGACTTGTCTGGATGAAGCATGCTATTTCAACGATCAATTTTATGTCTCGCAATCTGTGCAGCATTTCCTCTGCATGCCAGCGAGACTGAAAAAAAAGCTGTAGACACCTCATCCGAAACAGAATCGGCAATTGAATTTAATGACCAGTTCCTTATCGATAATGGTGGAGGTATCAATGTCGATCGTTATGCTTATGGCAACCCAGTTCTGCCAGGTACTTACCGTGTAAAAGTGAATTTGAATGGCAATTCAAAATCCACGGTCGAGATGACATTCATTGATAACAAAACGCCACGTGCCTCAGCATGTCTGACTAAACTCACGCTGACACAGGCAGGCGTTGATACCAGCATATTAGGCGATGATGTCAAAAACGACGAAACGTCTTGCGTAGATATCAAAAAATATTATCCCGGTGCTTCTGAAAATTTTGATAGTAGCAAGCAGGAAATGGATCTTAATTTCCCGCAAATCTACGTGCTTAAGCTTCCAGCAGGGTATGTCGATCCTTCATTATGGGATAATGGTGTTCCGGCCGGATTACTCTCATACGATCTTAATACCTGGCACAGCGAGTCAAACGGCACCAATTCAGATACCGCTTATGCGGGCTTGCATTATGGCCTGAACGTGGGGCCGTGGCGTTTACGTTCTCGCGGCAGTCTGAACTGGGACAGCGATAATGGCACACATTATTCCAGCCAGGATATCTACCTCCAGCGAGACATCACACCACTTAACGCACAGATGGTAATGGGTGATTCCTACACACGCGGTGATGTCTTTGACTCGGTGAGCCTGCGTGGTGCGCGTATGTATAACGATGACCGCATGCTCCCGGAAGGCACCTCTGGCTACGCGCCAGTAATTCGTGGTGTGGCAAACAGTAACGCCAAAGTTAGCGTAACGCAAAGCGGCAATAAAATTTATGAAACCACCGTTCCACCCGGTGCTTTCGAGATCAATGACCTCAGTACAACAGGCTATGGCAATGATTTGATTGTCACTGTAGAGGAAGCCGATGGAAGTAAACGGACGTTTACCGTTCCGTTCTCCTCAGTTACACAAATGCTCCGCCCAGGCTCCAGCCGCTGGGATGTGGGTTTAGGTGAGCTGAATGATGATTCATTGCACGATAAGCCAAACGTTGGCTACGCAACTTACGCGTATGGTCTGAATAATACCTTTACCGGTTACGTGGGTGCGCAATATACGGATATGGATTTCTACGCCGGCCTGCTTGGTCTGGCTATGAATACCCGTATTGGTGCATTCGCATTAGATGTTACCGGGTCCTATGCCGATATCGACGGGCTGGACACGCTTAAAGGGCAAAGTTATCGGCTGACCTACAGCAAAATGCTTGAAGCTACTAACACATCTCTTAACGTGGCAGCTTATCGCTTCTCTACAGAAGATTATCTCAGCCTTAACGATGCCGCCTCATTGCAGGACAGTATTCATCACGAGGAATATGGCAATCGATCTTATGACAGCAATGCCGAGCTTTATGCTGATTATCAGCGTACCAAAAACCAGATACAGGTCAGCCTGAACCAGCCATTGAATGTTAACGGTGATGAATACGGCTCACTCTATATTAGCGGTACCTGGCAGGATTACTGGAATGACTCCAGCTCCACCTCCGACTACAGCGTGGGTTACAACAATAGTTTTGCTTACGGTAGCTATAGCGTTTCTGTGCAACGCACGTACAACGAAACAGGGGAAAAGGATGACAGCGTTTATTTAAACGTCAGTATTCCATTCAGCATATTCAATAAAGATAGCGCGCAGTCAGGCGGATTCAATAACGTCAACATGAGCCTGCGCACTGATTTAAAAGGCGGTACCAGTTTTAACTCTACGGCAAGCGGCAACTCCATAAACAGTGAAGTGAGCTATTCCGTTAGCGCCTCATCAAGCGGGGGCAACTACGGCAACCTGAACCAGGTCAGTGGCTATAGCTCATGGAACAGTCCTTACGGGCCGCTCGGTGTCTCAGCGTCCTTTGGCGATGACAATAGTAAACAGTATTCCGCGAGTTATAACGGCGGAATGGTTGTCCACTCGGGTGGCGTTGTATTTACATCCGGCAGTATCGGCGAAACGGATTCACTTGCGCTGGTAAAAGCAAGTGGCGCAACGGGTGCTCGGCTGGGTTACGGCCAAAGCCGCATTAACAGCTCCGGGTACGGGATTATGCCGTATATGTCAGCCTACAGAGAAAACCGAGTATCGCTCGATATCAGCACTCTCGAAGCAGACGTTGAAATCAAAAATACCAGCGCTGTTGCCGTACCTCGCAATGGCTCCGTTGTATTAGTGAATTTTGAAACGGATGAAGGTCGTTCGCTTGTTCTGGAATTACAACGTTCTGATAACGGCTTTATTCCGTTAGGTGCAGACGTTCTGAATGAGAAAAACGAATCTATCGGAACGGTAGGCCAGGCAGGACAAGCTTATGTACGCGGTGTGGAAGACAAAGGCGCTCTCCGGGTGGTATGGGGAAGCGATGGATCCAGCTCTTGCACGGTGCATTATCAGATTCCTGAAAATGCGAAGAAAGCAGGCTTAACCACGATTCTGAGTAATCAACAGTGCCAAATGTAATGATGTTAAAACAGGGAATCACACCCATGGGAAATAATATGAAGAAAAATCATTGCGGTTATTCATTAATCGCATTAGCAATGTTAGCGATGTCAGGTTCTGCTGCGGCAGCCGATCTCAATGTTAACTTCACTGCCAATATCCGCGAAACCACCTGCGATATGAAACTGGTCGGCGGTACGGGTTCAGATACGCAGCAAACGCTGACTATCGGTAATAACGGTCAGGTACGTTTAGATGATGTCAAAGCCGGAACGGCAAATGCCAATTTCAAAATTGTGCTCGTTGAATGCCCGGCGTCGCTAACCTCGTTAAAAACAACCGTAAAAGGAACCAAATCAGGTTATTTAGCTAGCGGCCTTGTTAACCAGATTGCAAAAACTAACGGTGGCGCTGATTACTCTGCGGCTGAAATCGCCAGAGCCGATGCACCAAATACTCCTTTTATCATTAACTCAACCCTGGATTCAGAGCGCCTGGTCTGGAGTCCGACAGAAATCCAGAATAAGGAAGTTGCTCTGGTGGCCACCTTACGTGAAACAAAAGAAAACAGCATGACCATTGGTGATTTTCAGGCCGTGGCGACCTTTGAATTTAGCTACGAGTGATTAGTGCAGGAAAACGGAGCAACATTATGAAATTCAATTCTACTTTTATCGCCCTGTCCGTTTCTGCTCTTCTGTTCTCGGGAATGGCAAGCGCAGCAATTACAGGCACCCCTAGTGTCGAATTAACGATTAAATCAAAAATTGTATCAGGCACATGTACCGCAAAAGTACTTAACGATGCAGGCACAGCCTCCACTGAAATTGCGTTCGGCGACGTATACAAATCCGATCTGGTGAACAAAACCCGTGTCGAGCCGCTCAAGATTAGTTTCACCAACTGTTCTGGAGTAACCAAGGCAACGGTGTCCGCTGCGAAAGGCGCTGGTGGTGAATGCAGTGGCGTCAACAAGACGGGTGATTCTTACTCTGGCGGCTTAGCAACGGGCTTTGAGATCTGGTCGGGTGTTGTCGATACTGGCGAGCTTATGAGCTGTAACACGCCTCCGGCTGCTAAGGATGTCACCATTACTGATGGTACCGGTGAATTCCCGATGAATTCCCGTATCGTTATCGGGCAAGGCCAAACCATTGCTGATGTAGGCGCGGGGGCGGTTACTGCGCCAGTCACGTTTACTATCGCTTATCCATAATACCAGGAACCAGTATGCAACAATCACCGTTTATTTTATACCAGCCCGGTCTTGTGTTGCTTATGGGCTTGGCTGGTGGCATCTTGCCTGGCGTAAGCCAGGCAAGCTCAGGATTAGACGTAAATATTACCGCTAACATTGTTAATAGCACCTGTAAGATGACCGTGGAAAATGACGGCGAAATTTATCTCCCCAATGCGATGCGCAGTTGGTTTTATAACCCGGATGGTAGCGATCGTTTTACTGCAACCGATGATGCAGGCGGTACGCCTTTTAAGATCCATGTAGATGATTGCTATGGAGACAGCGGTACGGCTAAAAAGCTGAGTTTTAGCTTTTCGCCGCAGTCGGGTTTCTGGCCAGGACAAAATCAGGTTTTCAAAAGTGATGATACCGCCGCAGGCGCGGCAAAAAATGTCGGCGTCGTCGTTTTCTCAGAAAAATATAAAAAGAATGTTTTAAACAACGACGGCACGTCAAAAATCACTTATGACGTAAGCGGTCAGGATACTGCATTTTTAACGGATTATCAGTTCTATGCCCGATATCAAAATATTGGCGTAGTGGCTGGTGGTGTCGTTACCAGTAAAGTATTGGTTGACGTCACTTACGAATAATAATCAGAACAGGAAAAAGGATGAGAATGTTCAACTTTATAAGACAGGGTTTCAACGTGAAAGGCACAATGGCGTTTGCCATGGCGAGCGCGTTATTAACCCTCAGCCACTCCTGCTGGGCAGATGAGTGCCGCATGAATAATGGAAAAGGCGGCACAACCACGCTGATCAATTCTGACTACTCAGGTGGCACCGTACGTCTTCCCCCTCCGGGTAATTATGCCAGTACTCTTTTTAACGTTAACCTGACACCAGGCATTCAGGCCGAATGTGGTATGGGGGACGATGGTTTTAACCTCGTGTCACAAACAAACCCGACCTTGCTGATGGGGAGCAGTTATGGCAGGGCTATGTTTGAAACAAATATTCCGGGGATTTATTATTCCGTAAGGGTGCACACCGCAGAAAGCGATGGAGGCATGGGTGGTTACTTCGCTATGAATACTACTGGCTGGACTACCGTTGCATCCTCAGGTAAGTCTGACCCCTGGGATAGAAAATGGATAAACACCTCAGTTCAAATTTATATTGATGAAGGTTACAGAGGCAACCCGAACAAAGAAACCGCAATCAGACCCAAACCCGGCACTCTGGGTAAAATGGCTATTGGTAATCCAGATGATACTAACAACCGACCATGGACATTTGTGGTCAACGAGGACTCATTCCAGATCCCGATCGTTCTTCCAACCTGCGACATGGCCATGCTATCGGATGGTACTAATAATGTTAACCTGGGAGAATATTATGTTTCAGACATTAAAAACAATCGGGTTAAGGATATCCCTTTTTCCATTAGCTTAAGCAATTGTACCGGTGTGGCAAATATCACAACCAAACTCACCACCTCAAAGCTAACCGGAAAAAATAATGATCTTCTTGGTAATACGCTTTCGTCCGGAGCTGAAGGCGCAGGCGTGAAAATCATGTATAACGGAACCTCTCAACTTCTGCCGAATAATCCTGACTCATCCTATGTCATAACGGATTACCAAACCCCTGAATCCAAGCAAATTAATTATGTTGCTCAACTGGTAGCAAACGGAAACACAGTGAAACCGGGGTCGTTTAAAGCCACCGGCGTATTCACCCTTTCATACGACTAACCGCTATCCCTGCGGCTGATTACTGATCAGCCGCGACATCGTCTCCAGCGAATCCGTTCTTAAGATATACAAACGCTTCAACAGGAACGGATTATCCCCCGGCTTCACCTTCCCTTTCATCGTCGTCACTGCCAGATGAAAACCAGCGTCATTCGCTGCCTTTATCGCTTTATTGTCATAGCCGCCAAATGGATACGACACATACAATACGCGCGGGTTGAACTGAGCCAGTGCACGACGTGAGCGTTCAAAATCAAACAGGATCACGTGATAGCTACGGCTCAACAGGATGGGGTGTTTATAGCCATCCACGCGATGCAGGAAATGAGTGTGAGACTGAATGTCGAACACATCCTGGATGCCCTTGATTTCCTGAACGCTCATAAACTGTAGCGATTTTGGATCCCACTTCTGCGGATGGCCTTTGATTCGGGATGAAATTATAAACGCCGTCGCGTTGAAGCCATATTCTTTCAGCACCGGATACGCATAGCGGCTCACCGATTTGAGGCCATCATCAAAGGTGATCACCACCGCTTTCGCGGGCAGGTTCATCTTGTTACGCACGTACCCTTCAAGCTGGTACATCGTCAGCGTGGTGTAGCCCTGATCGCGTAACCAGGCCATCTGATTATTAAACGCACGTACGCTGGTCGTCGTGGAGGTATGTCGAAAACGGGTGTTCTCTTCATCACGCAAAATATGATGGTAGGTCAGAACCGGTAGCCCGTTATCTTCCTGCGCATCCAGGCTGCTTACCCATGCCAGACGATTACCGATACGGATCTGGAACCAGGTCTGGTTCAGGCGGTCTTTCAGCTTATTCAGAATCGGATAGCGAAGATTAGCGCTTAAGGTGCCAAAGGGCGCGCTTCCGCTGCTGGGGGCGTTATACACCGGCGTGTCTTTCCAGGTAATGAGGTTTTGATTACTGAGCGGCTTGTTCAAGTCACCCAGGCTATCCTCAACGCGTTGTTTGCCCTGAACTTTTTCAAGGTGGTCTTTATCAATAAACCCCGTACCGAATCCGAAACGAAATTCATAGTAATCCGCCGCGGCCGGAAAGACAGCGAGGATCTGCCCGGCGCGGACATTCCCCACATTCACAACGGCATTTCCCACCTGCGCCCAGATGGCCGCATCTTCGGTGGTTTGCATATACTGAGCAGGAAGGCCTTGCTGGCTGGTCAGGCTGGCAGACGCACCACCGGAAACCACGAGCAGAAGGACAAAGATAACGCGCTTGAGCATGGAATATAAATCGACACAGAAAATCAGCCGCCATTGTAACAAAAGCGGCATCAATACCAATGTTTAATGCTTATACAGATCGTGAAGCAGAACAAAAGGCGGGTTCTTCTGCTGCTGGTGCCACAAGCTGCTCACGCCCGGCGAGCCCTGCGCCACAATGGCGTGACGAAACTCAGCGCTGCTCAACGTTGCGCGCAGCGGATACATCGCTTCGAGTAAAGGCAGGCTGATACCGGAGATTACTTCACAGTTATCGTGCTTATGGCTCATTAGGGCAGCCGCACGGTATGGCGCCGCGCCGGATCTGTCAGTGAGAAAAATCACGCCATCGCCGGTGTCGGTTTCATGCAGCGCGTCACACATCATCCGGCTGAGCATATTGGTGCTCAGCCCTCGCCAGTAATTTACCGCACGACATTGCGCCAGGGGGCCAAATCGGGCCTCCAGCTTAAGCAGCATTTCCTGTGCCTCTTCATCGTGGCAGGTGATCACCCATCCCAGCATAACGTCTCTCCTTAGCAGGCGAGTAGTTTATCCAGGTGAAGGTTAGTTTACGGTGATAACTGTCAAAGAAAGTGCCCGGCAAACAGAACGTCGCCGGGCAGAAGGTTAGCTACGCAGCCCGCGTCCGCGCTGGATCAGATACCAGCACAGCAGATAGAATGCCACGATAAACACCACCAGCACCACAACGGTGGTGAACAGCGGGACATCGGCAATACCGAGGAAGCCAAAGCGGAAGCCGCTGATCATGTAGACAATCGGGTTCAGGTGCGACAGCGCCTGCCAGAACGGCGGCAACAGCGTCAGGGAGTAAAACACCCCGCCCAGATAGGTCAGCGGCGTCAGCACGAAGGTCGGGATCAGGCTGATGTCATCAAACGTTTTAGCAAACACCGCGTTCAGCAGCCCGGCGAGGGAGAACAGGATCGCCGTCAGCAATAATGTGAGCGCCACGAACAGCCACGAATGCACCTGGAACGGGACGAAGAACAACGAAATCGCCGTCACCAGAATCCCCACGCACAGCCCGCGCGCTACGCCGCCGCCCACGTAACCGGCGATGATCACATGCGTTGGCACCGGGGCCACTAGCAGCTCTTCAATG
>ENA-UOYZ01000292-UOYZ01000292.1-food-metagenome-genome-assembly--contig:-NODE-292-length-13296-cov-38.701986_pt1 | contig 13296 bp, 18 predicted proteins | sample MGYA00249881_ERZ772720 | MGnify/ENA primary metagenome ERZ772720 (study PRJEB29005, sample SAMN08379459) | food metagenome | isolation source: cheese spiked with Escherichia coli O103 | study: EMG produced...
TTTTCTTCAGTGACAGATTTCACGAAAATATAAGTTACATTATTAATATCGTGATTTTATAAATTAGTGTTTTTTGCTGTTTCATAATGTGCCACGTTGTTCATTATGTTTTTGATTTTTAAACTCATTGCAATTTTTCTTGTTCCAATTTGTTCCACGTTGTACCCCCTTGTGCAATGATCGGTGTAGTTAATGGTGTAGTTAATTGTGATGACCGGATTCAAAATTATGAGCAGAGCACTTAACAAACTGAGCGATACACAGCTAAGAAAAATCAACGGCACACCAGCCCCAAAAACCACATTTCTTAATGACGGTGGAAACCTGAGCGTCAGGCATTCCACCAGCGGCTTGTTAACCTGGTATTTCACCTACAGGGCAGGAGCTGGACGCCTGGTATCACCGGAACGCCTGAAGCTGGGAAATTATCCTGATCTGAGCCTGAAAGCAGCCAGGGAAAAAGCGGCACAGTGTCGCGCATGGCTGGCAGAAGGAAAAAATCCACGCCATGAGCTTAATTACTCCATACAGGAAGCACTAAAGCCGGTAACGGTGGGTGATGCGATCAGCTACTGGCTGGAAATGCACGTAAAGGAAAACCGTGTCGATTACGTCTCCCTGAACAGCCGCCTGAATAATCACGTCATACAGCATATTGGCAATATGCCACTGGATAAATGCGAGTTACGTCACTGGCTGGCCTGTTTTGACCGGATACGCAAAAAATCCCCTGTAACGTCTGGTCACATGATGCAGGCGTGTAAACAGGCGCTTAAGTTCTGCCGAAAACGTCGCTACGCAGTCAGTAACGTTCTGGATGATCTCAACGTGGTGGACGTTGGCAAAAAGCCAGGCATAAGCGAACGCGTGCTTAGTAACAAAGAACTGGGCGAATTATTACAGGCGCTGGATAAAAAAATATTCCCGCCCTACTACAGCGCGCTAATCCGCCTCCTGATTGTGTTTGGCTGCCGAACTGGAGAACTGAGGCTGTCGGAGATCAGGGAGTGGGATTTTAAGGAAATGCTCTGGACGGTACCGAAAGAACACAGCAAAACGAAGGTCGCCATATTCAGGCCAATACCGGAAAGCATTTTGCCGTTCGTCACGCAACTGGTGGAGCAGAACAGGCACACAGGGTTATTACTCGGAGAACTGAAACAGGAAGCCAGCGTGTCACAATACGGCAGATTTACGCACAAAAAATTAAACCATCCTCACTGGTCCCTGCACGATATACGGCGCACGTTTACCACGATGCTGAACGATTTAGGCGTGGATCCGCATATTGTCGAGCAACTTACCGCCCACCAGATGCCAGGGATGCAACGAGTCTATAACCACTCCCGCTATATTGATGCGAAACGTAACGCGCTGGATATGTGGACAGAGCGATTAGAGATACTGGCAGGTGCTCACGAAAACGTAACCACACTGCCAATAGCCAGAGAAATATAATTTTTTTCGCGATTTTTCAGAACGGACACAACGTGAAACAACGAGACACCACGACGAACAACGGCGAACAATCTGGAACAAACTTGATTATCATCTGACCGACACCCTAAAAAGTTGATTTTCAGTCGTTTTACTGGCTTTTTGTACATTGGCGAATCACTCTTAAAAGCATGTAAAAAAGGGCGTAAAAACAGAATTTTACGCTACTGCATCACAATGAATTAAAAAAGTTTTTATTCTCATTACCCCACTTCTGTAAAACGACCGCCACCAGTGTTTGCCATTCCATAAACACCCTGACACAATCCGACCCAACCCAACCCAATAATCCACCCAATGACTCTTTAAGAAACAACAAAGGGGGAATTGTGTTAAGCACAGATCGCTTTATACGTGAAAAAGAATGTCAGCAACTTACAGGCCTGAGCCGTTCATGCCGCTACCGCCTGGAAAAAGCCGGACAATTCCCATCACGGCGTAAACTCGGTGGTCGTTCCGTTGGCTGGTCTTTATCCGAAGTTCTGGCATGGAAGGACAGCCGCGAGGCAGTTCACTAATCAGGCTGGCGGCACACAGCCGCCTCCCATCCACTAATACAGAGATTTAACCATGAATACTGGATATACGCCTGTACAGGGGCGGGGCTTCGTTCGGCCTGAAAAACAGAATCTGCAAAATTTCGCTGAAATTATTCCGGTTATTTCCGGCGTTATTGGTGGGCGTGAAACCACTATTGTTAGCGCCAGAGCGTTACATAAGGCGTTAGGTGTAGGGCGCGTTTTCCGTTCGTGGATCAAGGGGCGCATTGAAGAATACGGGTTCACGGAAGGCGTGGATTATGAGGTTGTTGAATATTTGAGCCGACCCGATCCGGTGAGCGCAAAATCTCGCCAGCAAACAGCTCTTGAGTACATCATCACAGTGAACATGGCGAAAGAACTGGCGATGGTCGAACGCACCGAACAGGGCCGCGCCGTTCGTCAGTATTTCATCAAATGCGAGGAGGAGCTACACAAGGTAGCGCCAGTGCGTTCCGCAGTGTTACGCCGGGAACTGAAAGCCCGTATCACAGTTGCCAGCTACTTTAAGCCAATGTGTGCCGCGCTGGAGGCGTACCGGGCTGAACTGGGTAAAAACACTCTACAGCACCACTACACCACGGAAGCCAATATGCTGGCGCGTATCGTGCTGGGTGGCATGACTGCAAAACAGTGGGCGCAGGCGAACGGCATCACAGGCGAACCACGCGACCACATGAGCACGTTGCAGCTTGAGCATCTTTCTTACCTTGAGCAGAGCAATATCACGCTGATTGAGTTAGGCCAGGACTACCACCAGCGGAAAGCTGAATTAATTCGTCTTTCGCAGCGTTGGTTAGCCCGTCGCATGGAGGAAAACAGCCATGTGTAACGCTCTGACCGTTACAAAAAGAAAAAGCGCCCCGTTGCCGGAGCGCCTTTGTGAACAAGTCGCTTACTGCGCCATATTGCTTACTGTCTACGAGGCAGATTATAGCGTTGTGGTCGTACAGAGTGAAGGCGCTGATCACTGTTATCACAGTAAGCCAGAAATGCAGAATATTTTGCTGCAAAATGCGGTTGGCCAAGCTGTCCGGAAAGCAAAAAATACTGCTGGTGGCGCGACTGATGCAATTTTTTCTGGTTGCCAGGTGCTGATCAATCTGATGTCTGATTTCGTTCTGGATAAAACAAAGGCGACCGCAAAGTGGCACCGGTGGGTATTACGACAAATCAAACTTGAACATATTGCCAACAGCGGTGTATTTGCGGTCGGTGGGAAAAGCGTAACCGGAAGAAAATTCCGGTGGGGCTATTCCTGCTCTTTAATATCGCTATGTCGCGATGTTTTCCAGGTATGTGGCCCTAATTTTGTGCGCCTGTACTCTTTAAGGAACGTCTCAAGGACAAACGCACACGGCGCGAATCTGTCTGATTCATACTCGTGCGTCATATTTTTGCGACGTCTCTTCCGGGGTGGTGATGGTATTTTTGTTAACTTTTTATTGTTCATAATGGCCTCCTGCATAGCAATGCGCCGTAGTTCCTCACATCACGGCACTGATAGTGGTTATTCCTACTCTTTGGCCTTGCGCAGCTGGCGGTATTCAACTTCTCGCTTTAATGCTGCTGTAACAAACTGCCCTGTACTTTCACCTGGCATTTTTACCGCCTCAACATTGTTCATTACTTCATGCGGAACTCTTGCCGCAACGGTTTGTGATTTCGCGTTTACTGCTTTTGTCGCCATGTTGTGTACCCCTCATGAAAAACAAATGCAGTATGCAGAAAAAAAAATAAGTGTTCAACACTTGACGTGTTTAACACCTGAAATTAGATTGGTGTTTAACACCTTGTTGAAGCAAGGTGCAGAAACGACGAAACCCGGCAGTGCGTCAACACTAACCGGGCTTCTAACCACCAACGATAACGAGAGTATCGAGGTAGCTATGAGAAATCATACCACACACCCGCAAGGGCGGGACTCGCACAACCTGAATAAACCCGATGTAAAAAACCTGTTGCTCGCCACTGCCAGCCAGGGCTATGATTTATACGCACCAGCAAAATCTGGTGCCGGGATTGGCGTCCTGGAAATGTCAAAGGCGATATATGACGCGCCAGCGTCTTTTTTATCGTCCGCATTCGCTCACATCAAAGTTATGGTGGGCTGGGCGGGGGCTTCTTCGGAAGCGCCGGTTCCCTTTGACGCCGGTTACGCCAACCCCGTTCAGTCCACCGCCAGCGAAATTGGCGTTTCCTGCGGTGGAAATTCTTCACTGTCAAAGGAGGCTGCCAACATGGCTACTATCCCTACCCTTGTACATTCTCACACTGTCTTTATCTGGCGCTTTATCATCTTTGGCGCGTCAGAATCCCAAATCATCCACGTAACCGCCTGGACGGAACGCGAAGCGCGTAACCATTGCCCGTCCGGTTGTGTCGCTGTATTCGCCGCCCGTATTCGTCAGGAGGTGCGCCATGATTAATCTGTCAATCTCTGACCTTAACCGCATTCAGTATGACGAGAAATTTACCGGGAGCGTAAAAGCATTGCGGAAGCAGGCTGGATGTGCACGACTTATTAAGCCGTTAAGGTGTCATCATGATGATGATCTGCACTTTACCGGACGTATGGTGAATCACTACAAAAAAGGCGTTGAGGTATCCTCTGAACAGCTACGAGCTGGTTGCTGTTTCGGCACACCACCGGAATTTAGCGAACTGCTGACCCGTTGCGATTACCGGATCATTCAGGGGGAAAGTCATGGGTAATCAGCCAGCAACAATGACAATTACCCTGAATGTGCCAGATGATTTCACCGGGCGCGTACTGGTTTACCTGGATAAAGGGAAAGTGAAATCACAATGCCGACTGCGAAATAATGAAATTGTAAGTACGGTAGAAGGCTTTTCTGAACTCTGTATTCGTGCAGGAATAAAACCGGAACTGCTGACAGGAAAATAAAACCATGAAAAAGAAAAATTCTGGCTTTACTGCCAGCGGCCTCTCTCGGTCTGCAATTCGCTCTGGCGATATTTACCGCGACACCAGACGTGGGGGACGAGTGGTTATTCGTCACGTTACGCCAGGAAATATCACCTACCGCCGTGAGGCTTACGAATATGACTGCGTAATGCCGCGCCGTCAGTTTGAGCGTGATTTTATTCTGGTGGAAAACAAACAATTGGCGGTGGCAAGACGTGCAGCCTCGAATATTAAAAAAATCCGGGCAATGTTGGTTGCGGGAGGTAAGAAGTGAAAAACGCGCCGAATTTAAAATATCAGCCGAAGGATAAATTCACTGAGGCAATCATTTTTGCCGGGATGGATGCTTACGCTCACGCTCAACACTGGATTGAAAGCGAAGGACGGAAACATGGCGATAGCGTGCCGCCTGTTTACCTGGGGCCAAAGCAACTGGCAGATCTGGCTAATATCCGCATTGTCGACGATGAACGTCGCTTTGCGCGCGTCTATCTCGCGGGGGAGATCGAACCAATCCAGATCAATGCTATCGCTGAAAGGCTGGCGCTGGCTGGCGTAAAGGATGCGAAATTATACAAAGGTATCCCTGACCAGGATCCGGAGAACTGGCGTGACTACCTGCAACGGATCCGCGAACAGGCAGAGCGCGGGGAAACCATGACTGAAGGAATCGGAATAGCTGGTGGATCACCCGGTAAAACAGACCCCATGAAACCGCATATTACCGAAAAAGACGGGGCGCTCTGGTATATCGAGCCAATCCCCAACACCAGGGCAGAGGAGATGAATTATAAAGAAACCTGGCTGAGTGACCGGATGCGCACGGCAGGTATTGGTAATGACGGAAGGGAAGCGTATCTGATTATTGAAATGATCCCGGAAGGGACACAAAAAATTATTTACGAAGCGATGCCGCGCAATGAAATCGGTATGCCCGCAGGATGGGCGCGATTACGTGGGCGGGGAGTTGCAATCACTACCAGCGCCCATTTACTGAACAAACTGGCGGAATACCTGCAACGTCATGGAGATCGCACAGTGTGGGAGATCACATCAACAGCAGGTTGGCATTGTGGAGCCTATGTTATGCCTGATGGCGAGGTGATTGGTGTGCCTGATCGTCCCGTAGCATTCTGCGGCGGATCTGCCGCCATCAAAGGCTATATTGTCAGGGGCACGGTGCATGAATGGCGAAATAATGTTGCTTCTCTGATGCGTGGCAATCACTCAATGATGCTTGGGGTGCTGGTCGGGTTGGCAGCCCCGCTAAATTCCCTTGTGGGTGGTAGTTGTTTTGGTATTCATCTTTTCGCGCAGTCGTCAGCGGGGAAAACCACGACTGTGGAGGCCGCCACCAGCCTTTATGGCGACCCTGAAATGCTTAAACTCTCGTGGGATGCCACCCGGCACGGGTTGACAGTGGAAGCAGCTGCACGTAATGACGGTTTTATCCCTATTGATGAAATTGGTCAGGGAGGAAGGGTTAATGACATTGCGCAATCCGCCTACAGCCTGTTTAACGGTGTGGGCAGGATTCAGGGGCGCAAGGACGGCGGCAATCGTGCGGTAATGCGCTGGAAAATAGCGGCACTAAGCACCGGAGAAGAAGATTTTGAAACCTTCCTGTTAAAAGGGGGAATTGCCCCAAAGGCAGGGCAACTGGTGCGACTGCTAAGCATTCCCTTTACCGATACAACGGTGTTTAACGGTTATGACGATGGTGATCAACATGCCAGGGCCATAAAGCGACTTTCATCAAATTATTGTGGCGCTGCGGGACGTGAGTGGGTGCGCTGGTTATCCGCTCACAAGGAGTTGGCTATCAACACCACTTCAGATAAAGAAAATGCCTGGCTGGGAAATCTGCCTGAAAATGCCTCGTCACAGGTAAGGCGAGTGGCATCGCGATTCGCCATGCTGGATGCAGCCGGAGAGCTTGCTACCGCAATTACTGGCTGGACAGCTGAAGAATGCCGGGAAGCAACGCAACGGGCTTTTGATGACTGGCTACAGGATTTCGGGCTGGAAAACCGGGAAAAATATCAGGTCATCAGTCGCGCCCGTGACTTTATTCAGCGCCATGCCCTGAGTCGTTTTCAGCCTTATACCTACGGGAAAAGCAATGGGGATATGGATAACCACTATGCATCCCGTATAAGCAATCTTGCAGGCTATCTTGTCAGCGGTAAGCGTGAGGATGGAAAACCCGAATATCACATTATCCCGTCAGTGTTTGATAGCGAAATTTTATGCGGTATATCCAGGAACTTTGGGTGTCAGGCGCTGGAAGAAGCCGGAATGCTGGTTTGTGCAGAACCTGGTCGCTGGACATCGAAAACAGTGAAGATTAACGGAACACAGCAGCGATTTATCGTGCTGATTGATCAGGCAGAAGACGAATAGCACAACCTACGCTCGCAGAGGGTCAAAAATCGCGGGATATGCGGGATATCGGGATATGAAAAATATATTGCATAAATATCAGTTATTTATGTGTTGTTGTCGTATCCCGCTGTATCCCGCCGTATCCCGGTATTTAGGTTTACGAGTGGTTGTAAAACAAACAAAATAACCGTATCCCGGAATGTATCCCGCAATATCTTATTGATGCATAAGCAAAAAAAAACTTACCGGGATATGGCGGGATATGAAAAATCACATAACGCTATGAAATAAATGGGGTTTTTTTGTTTATATCCCGATATCCCGGTAAAAAATGTTTTTTTACGCCTTATAGAGTACAGAAAAAAAGGTTGTTCAAATTTTGTATTACGATTGACTACTGTCAGCCATCCCACCCGGAAAAGGCATAAAAGCTGACAGGTAACTGACAATGAGACTGTTTTATTTTTACGTGCCGATATGACGGCAACAATGATGGGGCAGAGCATGACAAAACTGACCATTAACAGAAAACCGAAAGGTATTTACGGCACGCCGCAGAAAACGACGCAGGCGGCACAGAAGCAGGATAAAACCACATCGGCACATAAAGTGATGCCCGGTAACCAGAAAGCGCAGCAGAAGCCCACAGGGGCGACACCGTGGCGGCATATGACCAAACGCCAGCGCAAAAACCGCAGGCGCGTTAACCGTCTCACTGAGTTGTGGCCTGAATTATTCAGCCGGGAAGCACCGAAGCCACTTAAGGTGGGGATATTCGACGACCTGATGCAGGATATCGCCGTCAGGGGGCTGGCATTCGGTCCAGGGGCATTACGTGCGACGCTGGCATCTTATGCGCAGTGTCCGCGCTATTACCGCGCCTTAATGGCTGGTGGGGTGCGCTATGACCTGAAAGGCCAGCCGTGCGGCGAGGTGACACCACAGAAACAGAACGAGGCAGAAATGCGGCTGATGGCGCTGAATGAGAAGCGCAAACGCCAGCGCCGGGCAGCCAGGGAGAAAACAGGCGCATGATTCACGACAGCAAAGCGGAAGCACTGGAAGCGCGTGGACTGTACCGGAGAGCGGCGGCGCGGTGGGCTGAGGTCATCATGCTGGCGAATGATGACAAGGCACGGGAACAGGCGGCAAAACGTCGCGCGGAATGTATCCACAAGGCAGCACGCCCACCAGCAAGGCAGGATAATTTCGGGGAGATGCGCGAAACCATCAGCCGGGCACATGCCGGGATGGGATTACATCAGCCCAATGGTGAGGCATTCAGGAAATACCAAAAAAAGAACAATTGTAGTCAGTAACAGAGGATGGGATTCTCTTGGTTTTTTGTTGATGCTTTCTGAGGAAATCTACTACGTTGCTGAGCAGATGAATATTCAATTGCATCTGGGTTCCTGATAAGATTAATCTGAATATTTTCATTTGGAATAGGGATATGAATAAAACTTTAATTGCAACATTAGTCGGTATAGTAATGTTAACCGGATGTGGGCCAGAAGAGTTAACTCCAGAACAGAAACAGGAAGTAGCTGCTCTTAAAGCTGAACTGTCGCAAACGGAAGGTGAAATATCAGCAGCTAAGGAAGTTGACCAGCAGTTTTCTGGTGGGTTGATAAAAAATCTGACAACAGCAAGACTGGAAATATTAGGAACTAATAAAGCGCTTTTGGAACAGCGTATTAATGCTATTGAATCAGGTGCCAAAATTGATGTTGTTGTATCTGGAGTAAAACCTGATCCTGAGCTTGCGGCTTCAATTAAAACTGAAATTGACAGCTTAGATGCAAAAATCAACGAAGCCAAAGCTGATGCTCGTCAGTATAGTGGTGGTCTGATAAAGGTACTAAAATTATCTACTGTTGCCACTGAAGAGCAGACCATGGCAATGTTGCAGCAAAAGTACCTCACAGCCAAGTATGGCCTCGCTGAAGTTAAGCTGGCATCAGTACAAGCTAATGACGCAAAAAACAGTACTGAAACGGAAGTAACAGCCAAAAATTCCCAAGAGCAACTTCCTTTACTCCCGCCAGCGGATGGTCCGTTTGGCTTAGAAGCCGGTCTTACACAGAAAAACATCGAAGATATGATCGGTGCTAAGCTCAAGCCACTACCAGACAGTGTGAATCTGTATACTTCTGATAAATTACCGAAGCAAAACGCAGATTTTGAAATGTATGGTTTGCTGATCTCCCCGAAAGCTGGTTTATGTCAAATACGGGCTTTAGGAAAAAATATTGATACTGATAGCTATGGATTGGCTCTTAAATCAAAGTTTGAAGAATTGAGTAATTCTTTAAGTTCTCTGTATGGAAAGGCTGATACTACAGACTTTTTGCTGGCTGGTTCAATTTGGAAAGATCCTCAGGACTGGATGAGGGGGCTAAACAAAAAAGAACGCTTCTTATCTGCCACATGGAAGGGAACAAAAGAAATACCATTAAAAAACAATATTGATACTATATCTATTGAGGCCAGAGCGAACAATTCCACTCAGGGATATGTCTATCTGCAGTACTCATTTACAAATGACGAAATTTGTCAGGCAGAAATTGAAGGGGCGAAAAAAAGTTCCCTTTAAACAATCCGTGCAAAGCCCCTTAGTAAGGGGCTTTTATATATTAATGTTCAACGTGGGGGATTAGATGAAAGATAATCTAGCAAAACTAATTGAAAATACTTTAAAAGATATTCTATTAGCTAATGCTGCTCTAACATTCATTTTTGCAATACCAATGGCTATTATCAGTAGGCATGGGATGGGCATCACAATCTGGTTTATAACTGTGCTCATTGCACCTGCTCTGTGTGCAGTAGGTGCATGGCTTGTATCTCGAACATCCGGCCATGCTGAGGAGTTCTTTCATCGTCGGTGGGCTAAGCGAATTTATGTTTTTTATACTCTTGCGGCTGCCGAGTTTTTGCTTGTGTACTCAATCGCGCAAATAATGAAAAATCTGATGAAATAATTAACAAGTTATTATCATGGAGCTTGTGGCTGTTAACCTGCAGTGAGGCGACAATCGTGTATTTATAAAAACTTCCCCTTTTCACTCCCCGCAGCTTCTTCTGCTATTGCCTTTATGTTTGCATGCACCAACATCTGCCATACCTTTGCAGAAAAATCAGAGCATTCAGTGCCGAAGGTTGGTTTATTGATGCTTTTCGTTTCATTTATTGCAATTGTCTCTGGTATCATTTCAATAATTGCAATAATTGCAATTATTGTCATTCAGAAGGGATCATCATGAAAAATCACGGAGTAAAGCCAGTTTTACTTTCCCGGAGGCAGATCGAAGCCCTGCAACGCATCCAGGACGAAGAGCGTCAGAAATCTGTGCTTGGTGTGGCACCGTCAATTCATGTTATAGCCCGGCAACTGATGGATAAGGCACTTAAAGAGGTGAGACTGTGAAATTAAATATCAGAGTGGATAAACGCCAGCTATGGCAGAAAAAAGAGAACAGCGAGGCATTCAGGGCGTTGCTGGTGGAAAATCTTCAGCACCGGTTCAGTGGAGAGTTGCCAGACGCGCTGGGGAAAAAACTGGAATCTCTGACGGTGGAAATTGGCGATTATGGTTTTGTTGATGTTGAAAGCACGACTGCCAACACAGAAATCGTAAAACAGGTCGTCAACGATGTAATGAAAACCACGCTTAGCCAGCCATCCTGGCGTAACTGAATCCGCAAGGGGCGGTGATTGCCCCTCTCCGCCATACCCACAACGAATTCCTTTTTCGCATGAAGTGAATGTTTATCGTATATGCATGAGGTGAGCCACATGTTGATGAGTAAAGCCGAATACGCCAAATACAAAGGTGTAAGCCGCCAGACAGTTTACGACTGGATCGAGAAAGGCGAGGTGGTCATGTCGGGTAAAAAAATTGATATGGAGGCGACAGAGTGGCGAAACAGCCCACCATCACAGGGAAAAGACACTGTTTCTGAAATGTGGCCTGAGAGAACGCTGGAAATGACGTGGGGCGAGTTCTGGAAAGCTGTCAGGGACAGAGACGGTAAAATTCCTGCGCCAGTAACGGACGATGACATAAAGCAGTGTGTGCAGGATGCAGCCGGGGAATTAGGCTGGGAAGCACACTTTCTTGATGATGGTGCTATCTGCCTTGAGGATGATGAAGGACAGCATTACTTTGAACAATACAATTTGCGGGGTAATGCCAGGCTGGCAATTCGTATGCTGCGCTGTGAACTCTGCTATGTTGCAGGTGATTATCCTGATGAACTTGAATCATGGAGCGAGGCAGGACTAAACGCCCTGGCTGAATGGGAGAAAACAGGTCATTAACGGCCGCAAAAAGTGTCAAGTTGAGCAGCTTGCAAGGTTGACACTTTACACTCTGAACACGAAAAAGTGTCAACCTCGCTGTAAGCCCCGTCATTACTGGTCTTGCGCCATGTTTGCCACATCAAAAAGCAGAAAAAATCGCGAAAAGTGTCAAGTTGCCATGCTTAGAAATGCTAAGTTTTGTTAAGGTTTTTCGCGGAAAAGTGTCAAGTGTGTCAACCTTCTCTAAGATTTTCTGAGGTGTGATTGAGCGTGCTGTAACCTTCTTGTCGCAATGTGAATGAATGACTATAGTGCTGGTAACTTTAACAACAGAATCAGGTTACTGAGGGAAGTTTGTGATGAGTTTTTTTAGTCTTTATGGGAAAGAAATATTTTCTTTTTTTATTGCTATTTTTACATGGATGCTGAATAACAGATTTAAAAGCAAGGCAAAGTTATCCTATGGTTATCAGCATGGATTTACTTTTCTTGTTCATGAACCATTACGGGACACCAGTGGTGAAGTAATATCTAACTCACAATTGGTGTATACACGATCGATTATTCTTGTTAATGAAGGGCGAGAAAGTGCTACTAATATATCATTGGTTTTTAACTATAAGCCAATGCATATTAATTTTTGGCCTGTCCACCATGTTGAAGAAAATATTGAAAAGGATGGTCGCTATATTATCAGGCTTGAAAGCCTCGCACCAGGTGAGTCTATTCAATGTGAAATATTATCAATAAATAGAGAAGTTCCAAGCATTCTATCGATAAGATCTAAAGAGTGTGTGGCTGAGTTAGTGAATATCGTAATGCAAAAATCGATTAGTAATATTGCTCTACGTTGTTATCAATTATTAATACTTCTTGGAACTGGTACATTAACATATTTAATTATCGTTATTCTGCAATGGTTAGTCACTAAAACGGGATAATCCATCGTAATGAACGTATTAATGTGATATGAGTGCTGACAGGAAAGCCATGACCATCACCGAAGCCGATTTGCTGGAGAAGATCCGCAGCATTACCGGAATCAAGCCGCCACGAAGCAAAATTAACAGGTGTTCAGTGCCTGTTTCCGTTGTGCTGCAACAGGAACGCCACCAGCATGATGTTGTGAGGCCGTATCAGTGGCGGAAACCGGACAAACCGAGACGATGAACGGAGCATTACGGTAAGCCTACCGCCAAGCCAAATATTAAGCCTACGGGTCAGGCTTATTGTTTGGTGTCACGATTAATCACGCCATGTCATCGTCAGTCATGACCGTTTCCTTCTGGGTCGCTTACATCCCTGCCACTCAACTACGGAAGCTACTACGGTAGCCACTACGATTAACTACGCGATGCCGATATGGTGATTCCCATAATGGGTTATCCGTGATCATCCACCAGCTTCATGGCGGATAGCCGGAAAATGATAACGGTATAGCCCGTCGCTTGTGTCTATTTGTTCCGCATTGTTGCATACAGTGCACCGAACGGTGTAGTTAATGGTGTAGTTAATTTGCGATTTTTAACGTTATTTGCAGCGATGTTTATTGTTTAAATTCAGTAAGTTATGCGCATTTAATTATAAATATCGTGAATGAATAATCATGCATAAGCATTTTGCTTAAAATATCGGCAATAT
>ENA-UOYZ01000316-UOYZ01000316.1-food-metagenome-genome-assembly--contig:-NODE-316-length-12600-cov-5.493822_pt1 | contig 12600 bp, 16 predicted proteins | sample MGYA00249881_ERZ772720 | MGnify/ENA primary metagenome ERZ772720 (study PRJEB29005, sample SAMN08379459) | food metagenome | isolation source: cheese spiked with Escherichia coli O103 | study: EMG produced...
CCAGTCATGGGTTAAGTGATAAAAAGTGTATGGAAATATAGGGGCCAATCCACAATCCCTTTTGCCATATCGGGCAGCGCCACGTTGTTAACATAATTTTCCGCACCGTTATCCGGGTAAGGCCAGGGCACCGAAGAGACCATATAACGCACGATCTCCCACCGCGGATATAGCTTCTGTATCTGGACAGCATCTTCGGCAACCAGCGGTTTTAACAGTAAGCGTTCAGTCGTGAGCGTAGGTATTGTCATCCGCGGATCTCCGTATTTAAGCGTTATGTTTTTGTTTGGGTTCTGGTATTTTTATCTCTATCACATTCCAGTGCGCTGCGCTGTGGTTATTGACCACCAAAATCGTTTCCTTTTATTTGATGGTGATATTTTTGATGAGATTGCTGCCACTTTTAAACGGACGCGTTTTCTGTGATCTCCTGCATCATGGCTGGGAGATTGAGAAGACTATCGCCCGAGGCGAGGCTCATCTATTGAACCATTCCACTCCCGAGCTTGAACGTTATTTTTCCCGGCCGCTCAATGAGCTTCCACGTCAAAACCCTTATCCGGTCGCGGTGCTGCTTCCTCTGTTTTTAGTGGCTTTTGCATTTAATCTTCTACCGTTTCTCCATGCGTTTCCGGGCTTATCACCTTTACACCATGCACTGAGCTTTTTCTTACCGTCATTGGTCATGATTGGCGCGCTCATCATCACAAGCGTACTTCTGGCTCGGGGATTAACGTCAGGGTTAGCTGGATTTCTGGCGCTGTTCTTTATTTTGCTGATAATAACCGTCGTTCAGGCGGTATATCTCTTGCTTGCCCATCACGGAAGTAGTTGGCCACTGGTCATTGCCTTCTTCGCGTTGGTACTTTGCAGATTGGTGATGAATGGAAGAGGGTTCGTGCTCTTTACGCTCTACTGCCGTACGCAGCGTCTTGCCCGTCTGGCCCGCAAAATGCGATTAAAAAGGTGATAAGACCCTACGCTGTTTCGATATGGCAATTAACAGGTATTGCGAGGAACACATGGCAGTTAAGGTAAGACCGCTACGCGAAGATGATTATTCTCAATGGCGACCGCTGTGGGATGGCTATACCCATTTCTATGAGTGCTATCTTGAGGAATCCGTTACCGCATCAACCTGGGAGAGGGCGCTCTCAGCGCAATCGTCGATGTTCTGCCGCGTGGTAGAGAAGGACGAAAAAGTGATCGGTTTCGCAATGTGTATTCTGCACGAAGGAACCTGGTCAACAGCGCCCATTTGCTACCTGGAAGATCTGTTTGTTGATGCTGCTGAACGCGGCGCGGGGGCGGGCAAAGCGCTTATAGATGCCCTGATTGCAGAAGGTAAGCGTGAAGGGTGGTCAAAACTGTACTGGGCCACCCGGGAGAATAACCCGGCGCGTAAACTCTACGATCAATACGGTGAGGCCGACGATTACGTTCGCTATCGCCTCTCCCTGTAAAGCTAAAACGCCTGTGTTTGTATCACACTGTATCTGTTTTCCTGATACATACACAGGCTTGCAATAAACCCGCTTTCGCACATATCCGCTATACATAGAGGTGTTGTTATATCCCCGTGAATTGTACTCAATCGGAGATACCAATATGTTCAGCAAACTCGCTTACTCAACCCTTGCACTGACCGTTTCTCTTGGCACCGTGATGTCCTGTCAGGCCGAAGTCACCGGCACCAGCTTCACGGCAGCCTTTGACCACCCGCAGCAAATTAACGCCGGCGACCTTAACGTCGGGTATGTCGACATCGGCCCGAAAGACGGTCAACCGGTCATTTTATTACACGGCTGGCCCTACGATATTCACAGCTATGCTGAAGTCGCTCCCGCACTCGCGGCAAAAGGTTACCGTGTCATTGTGCCTTCTCTGCGCGGCTACGGCACCACTCGCTTCCTGTCAGCTAAAACCCCGCGCAACGGCCAGCCGTCTGCGATGGCGAAAGATATTGTTAATCTGATGGACGCCCTGAATATTAAACAGGCCGTATTTGCAGGCTACGACTGGGGTGCCCGCACCGCGGATATCGTTGCGGCGCTGTGGCCAGAACGCGTTAAGTCGCTCGTTTCGGTGAGCGGGTATCTCATCAGCAGCCAGCAGATTGGCAAACAACCGTTGCCGCCAAAAGCAGAGCAGCAGTGGTGGTATCAGTTTTACTTCGCCACCGAGCGCGGTGCGGAAGGCTACGCTAAAAACACGCATGACTTCGCCCGTTTGATCTGGTCGCAGGCCTCACCGGACTGGAAATTTAGCGATGCAACCTTCAACGCCAGCGCCAAATCGCTCGATAATCCGGATCACGTCGCGGTGACGCTCAGCAATTACCGCTGGCGCTTAGGGCTAGAAAAAGGTGAGCGCAAATACGACAGCTACGAGCAAAAACTGGCCACGTTGCCGAATATCACCGTACCAACGATCACCATCGAAGGCGGAAACAACGGGGCACCGCATCCGGCACCACAGGCCTACGCGGGTAAATTTACCGGTAAGTATGAACACCGCACCTTTGGGGCGACTGTGGGTCACAATCCACCTCAGGAAGATCCGCAAGATTTCGTTAACGCTGTGGTCGACGCAGATAAACTCTGAAATGTGCTATTTTCAATACGTTACCCTTCAGTCTGGAGATTTCGGTGGAGCATATTGACCATATCCTTGTCGTCGATGACGACAGGGATATTCGTGAACTGATTGTCGACTATCTCGTTAAGTCCGGTTATCGCGCCTCCGGCGCGGCCAACGGCAAGGAGATGCGCGCCGTGCTGGATAAACAGCATATCGACCTGGTGGTGCTGGACGTCATGATGCCCGGCGATGACGGTCTTACGCTGTGTCGGCAACTGCGTGTCGGCAAACATAAAGATCTGCCTATCCTGATGCTGACGGCGCGTAATGAGGAGACGGACAGGATCCTGGGGCTGGAGATGGGGGCGGATGATTACGTTGTGAAGCCTTTTGTTGCGCGCGAATTGCTGGCGCGAATCAAAGCGATTTTACGCCGTTTTCGTACAATGCCGCCCAATTTACAGGTAACAGAAGCAGGGCGACTGGTGACGTTTGGTGAATGGGAGCTCGATACCGTTGCCCGCCACCTGATAGACCCGGAAGGGGTGATTGCGGCGCTCAGCGGGGCGGAGTATCGCCTGCTGCGCGTTTTCCTCGATCATCCTCAGCGCGTGTTGACTCGCGATCAGCTGCTCAACCTGACGCAGGGGCGCGACGCCGAACTGTTTGAACGTTCTATCGATCTGCTGGTCAGCCGGGTACGTCAACGCCTGAATGAAGATGCGCGTACACCCGCCTATATTAAAACCGTGCGCAGCGAGGGCTATGTGTTTACCATGCCGGTCACGATCAAAGAGGCGAACGAATGAGGTTCTGGCCACGCTCACTGTTGGCCCGTTTGCTGATCATTGTGCTTCCCGGCCTGTTGCTGGCCAACGCCCTGAGCCTGACGCTGGTCATGATAGAACGAATGCACAGCGCCCGCACGGTGATGCTCGGTAACCTGGAATACGATGTCGCGACCAGCGTGGCCATTTTAGACCGCTTGCCGGCCACTGAACGGGCGGCCTGGCTGCCGCGCCTTGAGCGGGGTAACTATCGTTATATCCTCGGTCCGGGTGAGCCGGGCAACGCACCGACGGATAAGCGTTCCCGGGATGCCATCCGTACCCTAAAAGCGACACTGGCAGCACAATACCCGCTCAGCTTTACGGCTGTTCCTGGCGCCATTTCACATATCCAGGCGCATCTTACGTTACACGACGGCGCGCCGTTGACCATTGATCTGATCCCGCGCATGCCACCGGTCGCCAGCTGGCTGCCCGTTGTTCTCATCCTGCAACTGTTGCTGCTCGCGGCCTGCTCCTGGTTTGCCGTGCGGCAGGTAGTGCGGCCTTTTTCACAGTTTACCCGCGCGGTTGACGCCCTGAATCCGGCGGCCAATACGCCAATGACCGAGAAAGGGCCGCTTGAGGTACAACGGGCTGCCCATGCCTTCAACGCCATGCAGGCACGTATTCAGTCTTATCTCCGGGAACGTGCGCAGATTCTGGCCTCCATTTCGCACGATCTCCAGACGCCGATTACCCGCATGAAGCTGCGGGTCGAAATGGCGGAACACCCTGAACTGCGCGACAAGCTCATGGATGACCTTGATAATATGTCGCGTCTGGTGCGCGAGGGAATTGCCTATGCCCGGTCATCAGAATCACTGGAAGAGACATCGCTGAAGCTGGAACTTAATGCCTGGATAAACAGCATCGCCTGTGATTATCAGGACATCGGTAAAAACGTGCAATTTCAGGCGGGCGAATCCCGTTTGCCGATTGTCACGCGTCCGCAGGCGCTTCGCCGGGTGATGACCAACCTGCTGGATAACGCCCTGAAATTTGGCGAGCGCGCCAACATTGTCATTGATGATTCATCCGCCAGTGAGGTGGTGATCCACATTATTGATGGCGGCCCGGGAATACCCGATGCCGAACTGGAGGCCGTATTGCAGCCGTTTTATCGGGTTGAAACATCGCGCAACCGTGATACCGGTGGAACCGGACTGGGTCTGGCAATTGCTGCGCAACTGACCGCACAGCTGGACGGCAAGCTGAAGCTGGTGAACCGCGCCGAGGGCGGGCTGGATGTCTCCGTTACGCTCCCACGACGTTAATTGTATGGCTTTGTATCTGCCTTCCGGGAAGATACAGAGCCAGACAAAACCCGCGCTTTTACACATATCCTGAACACATCCGCACGATGAAATAGCCTCACTGCAGCGTCGCAGGACTTGTATCGTGAGGTCTCTATGTTTTTGATAATTGCTTTTCTGGGCGGGATGATAAGCCTGCTCAGTCCATGTACGCTCCCGGTTATTCCCCTCCTGTTTGCCGGTTTTCAGGGGCAAAGACGACATATTATGGCACTGCTCGCGGGGATGATCGTGATGTTCACCCTGGTTGCGATGGTTGTCACCGTCGCCAGCGAGTGGATAGCTGAAGCCACCGTCGTTGGACGCTGGATCGCGCTTATCATTCTGGCTACGGCCGCGCTGGCGTTAATTTTTCCCTCCTTTGCCCAGCGAATTGCCGGGCCAGCAGTCAGCGCGGGAAACGTCCTGAACACCCGAAGCGGACAAACACGCGGCATGGCATCTGCTTTTCTGGCCGGGCTGGCGGTCGGGTTGCTCTGGTCCCCCTGCGCAGGTCCCATTCTGGGGGCGATATTCAGCCTTAATATTGCGGGACATTCAGCCATCGCGACAGGGGCGTTACTTGCCGCCTACGGCAGTGGATGCGCGTTAATGCTGGGTTTACTCGTTCTCGGAGGCCGCACGCTGATGGCACCACTGAGAGCAAAATCGGCGCTGATGGCGAAGCTTCGCCAGGGGGCTGGCGTGGTGATGTTAGCGGCTGTCGTCTTTAACGCGACCGGAATGACGTCTGTTCTGAAAGGCGCAAATGGGGTGGCGGACCGTCTTGAAACCACGCTGCTGAATCTGGCAAAACCCGCTACACAAGCGGTGAAGCTCCAGCCGGTGGTGATGACCGAGCCGAGTAGCCAGCTGCCGTCGTTGAGCGGTGGAACAGGGTGGATAAACGGTGACACTGTCACGTCTGAATCACTGCGCGGGAAGGTGGTCCTGATTGATTTCTGGACCTGGGACTGCATTAATTGCCAGCATACGCTTCCGCATGTGCGCGACTGGGCCACAAAGTATCAGTCGCAAGGTCTGGTCGTGATTGGGGTTCATACCCCGGAATATCCGTGGGAGAAACCGATTTCGTCGGTAAAAAATGCGGTGAATAAATGGCAGCTGCCGTATCGGGTTGTGACGGATAATAATTACCAAATCTGGAATGCTTTCGGCAACCAGTACTGGCCAGCGCATTATTACTTTGATGCTAAAGGGCAGCTGCGCTACACCTCCTTTGGGGAGGGAAATTACGATGAACAGGAACAGGTGATCCAACAACTGCTGAAAGAAGCCCGTTCCTGACTACCACCTCAGGGTTGACGCTGAGCAACCATAAACAACCGAGGAAAAGCCAGCAGTATCTGCCCGTTTTCCTGGAGCGGATACTGCTCTTCCAGTAGTTCATGGTAGCGTTTCAGGAAACGTTTCTGTTCGTGCTCGTTCAGTTCCTGGAGCCATGGGCGTAACCCGGTGGCGCTGACCCAGTCAATGATGGCCTGATGCGAGCGCATTTTATGGAAATAGGTCGTCCGCCAGATATCCACCTCACACCCGGCTTCGGACAAAATGTCATAGTAGGCATGGACCCCAGGCAGCGGTTCTCTACCGCGGTCAGGATAGTCTTGCTCCAGGGCCACTTCGCGCATGGCTACGTGAGTAGGCTCAAGCCAGTTGTCCGGCATCTGGATCGCCAGGACGCCATTATGCGCGTGGTGTGAAACATGGTGAGGCGGTGATGGTAATGGTCCGGAACCCATTGCAATGACGCATTGGCATAAATCAAATTCAGCGCCTGGTCCGGCTTATACTGGCGGATATCGGACTCAACAAAGCGGCAGCCCGGCAGCGCACTGCGCGCCTCTTCCAGCATGGCAGGCGAGTTATCGACCCCGGTAATCTGTGCGTTCGGCCAGCGATGGCGCAACAGCGCCGTGCTGTTTCCCGGACCACAGCCCAAATCGGCGAGGGTGGCGACGTCATCCAGTGGGATTCTGGCGAGCAGCTCAGCGGCAGGACGCGTGCGTTCAGCACCGTATTGCAGATAAAGAGAAGGGTTCCAGTCGGCCATCTTTAGATCTCCTTTTTGCGTGTACCAGCAAGGATAGCACAGGCCGGCACCTGCACCGGGACAGGTGCCGCAACAAGGTCAGATTACAGAATGCCTTTCAGTGCAACATGATAGAGCAGCATGATGGTTTTCCCGTCGACAATCATGCCCGTTTCAATGCCCCGCAAAGCGTCCTCAAAGGGGAGCTCCAGCACGTCGATATCCTCACCCTCCGCTTTGATACCGCCGCCTGCGCTGGTTTTATCCTTTGGCTGATATTCGGCAAGGTAGAAGTAGAGTTTCTCCGTAACGGAACCCGGGCTCATATAGGCTTCAAAGATTTTCTGCACGCTCGACACCTTAAACCCGGTCTCTTCTTCCGCTTCTGCCTTTATTCGGCTCTCTGGATCCATATTGTCGAGCAGGCCCGCAGCAGCCTCGATCAGATCACCCTGATGACCATTGATAAAGACCGGGAAACGGAACTGGCGAGTCAGAATCACCGTTTTTTTATCACGGTTGTAGAGCAGAATAGTCGCGCCATTCCCCCGGTCATAAACTTCACGCGTTTGTCGCTGCCATTCGCCATCGCGTCGTTGATGGTCAAAGGTATATTTTTTGAGTAAGTACCAGTTATCTGACAATATTTCATCGTTAATGATGCGCACATCTGCACGTTTCGATTGCACGTTTTGTCCTCCTTACGTAGAGTAACGATCAATAACAGCATTAACGTGCAGTTTCAAGATTTATCATGCAATATCAGGAATCCAGAATGCTCACCAGTCAGCGAAAACAATTGATACTTGAGAAGCTCGGCGCCGAAGGCCAGGTCCAGTCTAAAGCGCTCAGCATTCTCTTTGATGTCTCTGAGGACACCATCCGGCGTGATTTACGCGAGCTGGCGGCAGAAGGGCGTTTACAGCGTGTTCACGGCGGTGCGCTGCCGTCGTCTTCCGCTATTGTGCCTTTTGCGGAGCGTCAGTCCGTTAAAATGGATGCCAAAAGAAAGGTGGCGCAGAAGGGCGCGCAGCTGATTTCTTCGGGCCAGGTAGTGATCATTGACGGTGGAACGACCACCTCTGAACTGATTACTTTCTTACCGCCTGATTTGCGTATTACCGTGGTGACGCACAGTCCGAGCATTGCTCTGGGGCTGGTTAATCATCCCGCTATTGAAGTGATTCTGATTGGCGGCCGTTTGTATAAACACTCGATTGTTGCAGTCGGCGCGGCGGCCATCGAAGGTATCGAAAACATTCATGCCGATCTGTTCTTTATGGGCGTGACCGGGATCCATCCGGAAGCAGGGCTGACCACGGGCGATTTCGAAGAGGCGTGCATCAAACGTGCATTTTCCGGCAGAGCGGCCGAGACGGTTGTTCTGGCTTCACCGGAAAAAATCAATACGGCGTCATCGTTTGTGATTGGGGACGTATCCTTAGCGAATACGCTTGTCGTCGAAGACGATACCGATCGTGGCTGGGTGCATACGCTATCCGAAAAAGGGGTATCGGTCGTACTGGCTTCCTCATGAGCCAGTCAGATGACTGACTGGCACGGTCATCGTTAAGCCTGAGGAATGCTCTCCAGCGTAGTATAAATCGTGAGGCCAAGTTCCCTGGCCACTTCAATGTCCATATCCGCCCCCTTAGACGCACCGGCAATCCGATAAATCGCATCGCATTTAGCGATGAGCCGGTGAGCTACGGGGTAAAGCATTGATTCTGCGATGTCATCTCCCAACGATGTCGAGCCTGCGGCCTTCGCCAGTGGCAGAGCCAGCCATTCGCCAATGACCGGAACGTGACCACGCTGGTATACGGCTAATGCGGCGTTTTCGAGACGCGCAAGATTCTCATCAATGCGCGCCTGAAGGCCATTGGTGCCGCTTCGATAGGGGCCGGCAATTAAAATGAGCTGTTGTGTCATAGATACCTCTGTCAGTGTGATTGCATGAAGTTGCACGTTTGCAGACAATATCTTACGAGATTACCGCTGCGTTATGAAATGTTTTCGTGCATTTTCGTGCAAAAACATGCATAACAAAGCATGTAATCACTTAGGCAGAAGGGCTATTGCTACGAAGCCGAACGCCTCCGTCCAACGAACATCCAACGCAGGTAATCGTATAGCCAGTTAAACAGCATTGTGTATGGCAGGAAAAACAGCACCAGCCCAATCTCAACGAAAAAGGCCTCAGTGATGGGTAAATCCAGCATAACCATCGCAACGGGGATTAAGGTGATGATCAGTCCTGTTTCAAAACCCACCGCATGGATAGCACGAACAAGGAAGGTTCGTTGAAAGCGGTATTTTTTCTGCAGCGAGTCAAAGAGTTTATTAAAAACAAAATTCCATGCCGTCGCGGTCAGTGCAGATATCACGGACAGCGAGCCAGACTGGAGTATCGAAACGTTCATCAACCAGGCAAGCGACAGCGCGATGATAACGTTAGCTATGACTTCAAAAATGACAGCATGGAAGATTCATTCTTTAACGCTTTTATTTAATTCAATTTCCATTTGCTTAGGGCTGCGTTTTCCAAAAGCCGAAGTATATCAGGCATCGTTCAACTCTTTCTAAATATGCAGGATTGAAACTCTGAGCAAAAGCGGAAGGCACTGTGAGATGGTCAACGGAGACGCTTTCAGAGACTATCAGCATTCAGGACAATGACAGCCACATAACGCCAGATTTCTCCTTACTTAATGTAAATGCGCATAATGTATATTATGTTAAATTGAGTATGAGGCCCGTAATGAAGCCAACAAAACCTTCATAGTTGCCTTCCCTTCTACTATCGCTTATCGAGATACTTATTAAAAAATGCCGTGATGCTCTTGAACGGAATCTTTTCCATACGATCATATAAATCAACATGTGTGCCTAATCGCTGAGTATTCAAATGTTTAATGTTTTATCCCGTCGACTGCAACACTGTAACAAGGTGGCCGTCAACATAAACAATGCCGCCCCGACGCAGCTGCAACAGATCAAGACGCAGCTGGCCGAAGAAATGGGTAAGCCTGTAGGCCTACATACCATGGGTATTCCGGCGGCGGTCAGTACGCTCGGGGTGATTGTCAGTTTCGCCATTCCGCAGCTGTGGCTGGGTTACGGCATACTCACCGCACTCGACCAGCCAGCCGAGCGCGTATTCGTGTGGGTTGTGCTGGTCGCCCTGCTGTTCGCTGGCCTTAACGGTGTGACGATGTTTATGATTGGCAAAGGCAGCATGCGCGCTGTGCGGTTACATTTTACGCTGACGGTGATAAGCCTTTTGTTAACAGCAGCTTATCTGCTTGCCGCGCTGAGCGAGAGTACTTCTCCGGGCGTCAGTCTGACCGCGGCGCTAGTGAGTATCGTCATGTTACTGCTTAGCGGCAGCTGTATTTTTTCCACCGCCTTTTATAAGATGCTGCTGTTTACTCTGCATAACAGAGCCTGGCGCAAGCTTATCAGCCAGGCGCGTTAAGCATTCATCTCGTAAAAATCCCGCCATTACAGCGGGATTTTTTTATGGCTTTTTATGCCTGCGCAACCAAATCAACTTGTAAGCCGCAGGAATGATAAACAGCGATAACAGCGGCGCTGTGATCATCCCGCCGATCATGGGTGCCGCTATCCGGCTCATAACTTCCGAACCGGCACCAGTCCCCCAAAGTATTGGCAGCAGGCCCGCAATGATCACCGCGACGGTCATGGCCTTTGGCCGCACACGGAGCACGGCACCATGATAAAGTGCTTCATCAAGCCCTTGTTCTGTGAACGTTTCCCGATGGGACAGTTCCGGTTGCGCTTCAATGGCATGACGTAAATACATCAGCATAACGACCCCAAATTCCGCTGCGACCCCGGCCAGGGCGATAAATCCGGTTCCGGTTGCGACTGACATATGGAAACCCTGCCAGTAGAGAAACCATATTCCACCGACCAGGGCGAACGGCAGACTCATCAGGATCAGCATTGCTTCATCCACGCGACGGAACGCCAGGTACAGTAAAATGAAGATGATCATCACCGTCATCGGTACCATCAGTTTCAGCTTCTTATTGGCATGTTCGAGAAGCTCAAATTGTCCGGAGAAAGACACGCTGGTACCTGGCATCAGCTTCACGTTCTGACTGATGGCCGTCTTAATGTCGTTCACCACCGATACCATATCCCTGCCCCGTGCATCAATGTAAATCCAGCTGGCTGGCCGGGCATTCTCCGTTTTCAACATCGTGGGGCCGGAAACAACCTTAATATCAGCCACATCGCCCAGCGTGATCTGCTGTTTCATCGGCGTCAGGATAGGCATCTGTTTTAACGCATTCGGGCTGTTCCGGTAGTCCTGAGGATAACGAATATTGATCGGGTAGCGGGCGACGCCTTCCACCGTTTCACCTACCGTTGCGCCGCCAATGGCCGAAGAGACAAACAGCTGCACATCGCCCACCGTCATTCCGTAGCGGGCGGCTTTTTCCCGGTTAATATCCACATCAATGTAACGCCCGCCCTCCAGACGTTCCGCCAGAGCAGACACCACGCCAGGCACCGTTTTGGCGACCGCCTCGATGCGCTGCGCCGTGGCGTCGATATCAGACAGAACGGTACCGGACACTTTGATACCTATCGGGCTTTTGATCCCGGTGGAGAGCATATCAATGCGGTTACGAATAGGCGGAACCCACAGGTTAGCCAGGCCTGGCAAACGAACGGTGTTATCCAGTTCGTCAATAATCTTGTCAATCGTCATGCCGGGCCGCCACTTCCCCCTGCCCGTTCAGCTCAGCAATACCGCGGCGCATTTCCGGCCCCGTTTGTACGCGAGCAACATCGCGCAGGTAAATCGGGACACCGTTCTCACCGGTTTTCAGCACGATATTATTGAAATCGTCTATCGTCTGAAGGTAGCCGCTGGCGCGGACCATATACTCCGCTTCCGCCATTTCAACCGACGATCCCCCTGCTTCCTGGTTCGACGACGCAAGAGCCTGCTTAACCTCCGGCAGGCTTATGCCGTACTGGGCCAGTTTTAACGGATTGACCTGGATCTGATACTGCTTAACCACGCCGCCAACCGATGCCACTTCAGCCACGTTGGGGATGGTTTTTAACTCAAATTTCAGGAACCAGTCCTGCAGAGAGCGCAATTCTGCGAGATCGTGCTTACCGGAACGATCGACCAGCGCATATTCAAATATCCAGCCCACCCCCGTGGCATCCGGGCCGATTTGTGAACTCACGCCAGCAGGCAGTTTACCCTGAACCTGGTTCAGGTACTCCAGTACGCGCGACCGGGCCCAGTACAAATCAGTACCGTCTTCAAAAATGACATACACATACGAATCACCAAACTGAGAAAAACCGCGCACCGTTTTGGCACCGGGTACCGACAGCATGGTGGTAGTGAGCGGATAGGTCACCTGATTTTCAACTATCTGTGGGGCCTGGCCAGGATAGCTGGTTTTGATAATCACCTGAACGTCAGACAGATCGGGCAAGGCATCGACCGGTGTGTTGATGATGGTCCATGCGCCCCAGATGCTAAGAAACAGCGCCCCCATCATCACCAGGAAACGGTTGGCGACGGACCGCCGGATAATCCATTCAATCATCATCGTCCCCTTAATGACCTGAATGCGTGTTGTCTGCTGTTTCAGCGTGACGCATGCGCTCCAGCGCGCCGGTAATATTGGCCTCGGAGTCAATCAGGAACAGGCCGCTAACCACCACCGTCTCCCCTTCGTAGAGGCCTGAACCAATACCGGACTGCTGCTGAGATTCATGCAGAACGTGGATCGGTTTCGGCACAAAATGCCCCTCTGCATCGACGGTAATCACGCGCTGTTCCTTT
>ENA-UOYZ01000328-UOYZ01000328.1-food-metagenome-genome-assembly--contig:-NODE-328-length-12311-cov-3.432604_pt1 | contig 12311 bp, 10 predicted proteins | sample MGYA00249881_ERZ772720 | MGnify/ENA primary metagenome ERZ772720 (study PRJEB29005, sample SAMN08379459) | food metagenome | isolation source: cheese spiked with Escherichia coli O103 | study: EMG produced...
ATAAGGACCGCGAGTGTGCTTTTTTTATACATGCTGGTTGCATCCCGAAAGTAAAATTTGGAAATGTTGTTTTTTGCTAAACCGGTTTAGGCGCTATGTTAAGCATGACCCTTAACATTTGGAAATGGATTTTGCTAAACCGGTTTAATAAATGTGATGGATGCAACAAAGTGGGCCGCGCACGACGGCCTGAAGAATCAAAACTGGCGATTAAGATCGCGCTGGTATGGCAGAGCGGTCATCGCGCCTTTCGCCGTTGTCGCCAGAGCGCCGCAGGTTTGCGCTAGCGTCAGGGTGGGTTCCAGCCCTTCGATATCCGTCGGCATCCCTTTGGCGGCAAGGCTTGCGAGCAGTCCGGCGACAAAAGCGTCACCCGCGCCGGTGGTGTCCACGCTGACCACAGGCTTGGCGCTGAAATGGGTAAACTGCTGCTGGAAGGCGGCAAGCACGCCCGCTTTGCCCTGGGTGACCAGCAGCAATTAAGGCTGGTAGCGCGCGGTGATGCTGGGGATGCCTTGCGCTAAATAATCACTTCCGCTGATGAATACCAGTTCCTCTTCCGACAGCTTCACCACGTTGGCCATGCGCAGGGCGCGATCGAGGCAGGCGTGCAGCAGCTCCTGATCCTGCCAGAGGTCCGGGCGGATATTGGGGTCAAAGCTGACCCGGCCGCCGGCCAGCTTGATTTTCTCCATAGCCGCGAAGGTGGTGCTGCGGCTGGGTTCGGCGCTGAGCGCGATAGAGCAGACGTGCAGCCACTGGTTGGCGGCAAACTGCGGCAGGTCTTCTTTCGCCAGGAACAGATCCGCGCTTGGGCGCACCATAAAGGTAAAGGTGCGTTCGCCCTGATCGTCAAGGTCGACCACGACGGTGGAGGTTCGGTGCTCGCCGTCGAGGCGCATATGGCTGACGTCGACCAGCTCCTGCTGCAGGGTGTGGCGCATAAAGCGGCCAAACGGATCGTCGCCGACGCGCCCGATAAACCCGCTGATGCCGCCAAGACGGGCGATACCTACCGCCACGTTGGCCGGCGCGCCGCCGGGGCAGCGCAACAGACGGCCTTCGCTCTCCGGCAGCAGGTCAACTACCGCATCTCCCAGAACCCAAACTTTTGCAATCATGCTGAAAAATCTCCATAGCTAAACTTAGTTAAACCGGTTTAGCTTATTAAAGCATAGCGACAGGATCAGGGGAACGTCAGCGGCGGAAAAGTGCGAACCAGGGTATAAAAACGTGAGCCGGTTGGCAAAAGAGCGGCCGTTCGGCTGAGCGGGAGAGACTTCTAATGGCTGCGGACTCTATAGCGGTAAAAAGCGGCAGCCGGGACAGGTGCAAAGGGGGGGGCGGCAGACCAAAAGTCGATAGAAAAGTCTGAAATCAGTTTTAAGAACAATCCCTAAAGCCAGACGGCAAAATCTTGTGCCATGCTAAATGCGACTCATAACATTAAGTTCGTTAGCGAGAGAGGATATTATGAAAAAAGCAATGATTGCGTTATCTGCGATTCTGGTAGCAGCTCCTGTTTTTGCTGCAACAACGACACACGCAACCGACGATACCGTCGCGGCGGCCCATGAAGGGGCGAACACCGCGAAGGAAAAACTGCACGAGGCCCAGCACCAGGGTGAAGAGCAGCAGCTCAAAGCTAAACACGCGGCGGAAGGCAAAAGCGACAGCGTAGGCAGCGAAGTCAGCGAAGGCGCGCAGAAAACCTGGAATAAGACCAAAGAAGGGACTGAGAAGGGCTGGAACGCAACTAAAGAAGGCACCGAAAAAGGCTGGAATAAGACCAAAGAGGTCAGCAAAGAAGGCTGGGATAAAACCAAGCAGGGTGCCGAAGAGCTAAAAACTAAAGTCACTGAGTAATTACTGACTCTTTGCTAAAAAAGGTCGCGAAAGCGGCCTTTTTTGTTATTTAGCGTCCATGGTTCAGCCTCGGGATAATTATCCGCAATGGATATCGAGCCGGCTTGCGGTATACCCGGGGGCATAGTAAACCCTGTGGCTGGGTTAAATGAGCGCAGGCAATAAAAATGCGCCCTGGAAGACTAAGCGGATATGCCAGGAATTGTCCTGGTTATATTGTTACTCACTATTCCTCCACATTCTCCTTGTACAAAGGAAATATATCAGGAGGTGTATTATGAAAAAGATTCTTTCACTGGCGATTATTTTATCTTGTGCGTTGACTTCCGTCTCCTGGGCGGATGGTCCTGGCGGCAACAACCACGGTCAGCAGCAGGTCTGGCAGCAAGACGCCGGGCGCGGCGGCCCGAACGGTAACCGTCAGCAGGGGCCGCAGGCTAACAACCATCAGGGCAACGGCGATAACCGTGGCCCGGCGCATGGTGACAAGGGGCCGCAGGGTAACCCTCATCAGGCGCGTCATGAGCAGGACCACTTTGCGTGGAACGGGCATGATTTCCGCAAAGGTCATCCGGCGCCGGAACGTTTTCGCGGCAATGATTACCGGATAAACGACTGGAACGATCGCGGATTACCGGCACCGCCGCGCGGGCAGCACTGGTCCTATATTGATGGCAACTATGTGCTAATTGCCGCCGCGACCGGGATTATTACGTCGATCCTGATTAACGGCGCGCTGAGTCACTAACCTTTTTCTGCCTTAACCTCGCTACCGCTTTCCCCGGAGGCGGTGCTGCGCGCCTGTCCGGGCTACCGATTTCCCCGCGTCTGAGGGACGGTAGTCCGGTCAGCGTAGCGCTATCGGGCAATGCCCACCCGCCCTTGTTCTCACTTAAAAACCACAAAGTTGAAAATATCAATCTTGCGCCTCTTCTTTGATGTTTTATCTGCTTATTTAGACTTTATAAATGAGTATTATGCTTCATGATTAATAAAAAGCAGAGAATGTAAGAAGCGCCCTGGTTCAGGCGAGAGTAAAAGACGTCCGCTTCGCCGTTAAATCGCTATGAATAAATCAGATGAAAACTGCCTGCGGAATAAGAAATCCTGCTTGCAATAAACCCTTAGCACGTTAAGTTATTAAAGCTTTGCATCTGATTCTATTCCCGGAGACCGGCATGACCGACTGTGTAATTCCTGAAATTAAAGCCACCGAAGATGAAATGATTGCGATCCGTCATTATTTACATGCCCATCCGGAATTAAGCCTGGAAGAGTTTAATACCAGCGAGCTGGTGGCCGGAAAACTGACCGAGTGGGGCTATACGGTGACCCGCGGGCTGGCGAAAACCGGGGTGGTCGGAACCTTAAGCAAAGGCGATTCTCCGCGCACAATCGGCCTGCGCGCCGACATGGACGCGCTGCCGATTTTCGAAGCGACCGATCTCCCGTGGGCCAGCACCGTTGCCGGGAAAATGCACGCCTGCGGCCACGATGGCCATACCACCATTCTGCTGGCGGCGGCGAAATATATCGCCTCGCCGGTCTGCCAGTTCAACGGCACGGTACACCTGATATTCCAGCCCGCGGAAGAAGCTATCGGCGGCGCGGATTTAATGATTAAAGACGGCCTGTTTGAACGTTTCCCCTGCGAGCGCATCTTCGGCCTGCACAATATGCCGGGCCTGCCGGTGGGGAAACTCGGCTTTTACGCCGGTAATTTTATGGCCTCGGCGGATACGGTCAAAATCACCATTACCGGTTACGGCGGCCACGGCGCGCACCCCGAGCGCACCGTCGACCCCATTGTGACCGGCGCGGCGCTGGTGATGAATCTGCAAAGTATCGTTGCCCGTAACGTACCGCCGGGCGAAACCGCGGTGGTGAGCGTCGGTACTTTCCAGGCGGGTATCGCCTCCAACGTCATCCCCGAGAACGTGGTGATGGAGCTGAGCGTGCGGGCGATGAAGCCGGAAATTCGCGACCTGCTGATTAAGCGGATCAAGGAGCTCGGTGAGTTTACCGCCATATGGTACGGCGCCAGCTGCGTGGTTGAGGTGTTTGACTCCTATCCGGTGCTGACCAACAGCGACGAGGAGACCGAGTTCGCCAAAGCGCTGGCGCTGGAGGTATTTGGCGAGGAGGGCGTGCTGGAATCCATTTCGCCGATGAACGCCAGCGAAGATTTCGCTTTTATGCTCCAGAAACGCCCCGGCTGCTACTTCCTGCTGGGTAATGGGGAGAAAGGCGGGAAGGGCGGCTGTATGGTGCACAACCCCGGCTATGACTTTAATGATGACATTATTTCTACCGGCGCGACGCTGTTCGTCCGGTTAGTTGAAACACACTGCCGTTGATCTCTGGAGTCCGTAAATAATGAAAAAATCTCTTCTGCTGTGGGTCGCGCTGATGGCCTCAACTTCAGCCCTGGCCGCAGAAAATAAGGAAATTCGCTTTGGCGTCGATCCCACCTTTGCGCCGTTTGAATGGAAAGATCCGCAGGGTAAGCTGGCGGGTTTTGATATTGACCTCGGCAACGCGATTTGCGCCCAGCTGCAGGCCAAGTGCGTGTGGGTGGAAAGCAACTTCGACGGCATTATCCCGGCGCTGAAGGCGCGTAAGTTCGACGCGATCCTCTCCGGCATGTATATGACCGAGAAGCGCAAAGAGCAGATCGGCTTTAGCGACAAGCTCTACAACGGTCCGGTGTTCCTCGTGGCGCGTAAAAATACCCTGGCCGGGAATACCGTCGAACAGCTGAAGGGCAAAACCATCGGCGTGGAACAGGGCTCGGCGCAGGAGACTTACGTCAACCAGCACTGGCGCACGGCGGGGATCAATATCGTCGCCTATCAGGGGGCGGATCGCGTGGTTCAGGATCTGGAGTCCGGGCGTATTGATGGCGCGGTGCTGTCCGGGATGATGGCCGACTACAGCTTCCTGCAGCAGCCGCAGGGTAAAGATTTTGCCTTCGTTGGCGGCCATCTGAAGGACGACAAGCTGTTCGGCGCCGGCGCGGCGATTGGCCTGCGCAAAGAGGACGATGCCCTGCGCCAGGAGATTAACGGCGCGATTGCCCGCATTCTCGCCGACGGCACTTATAAAAAGTTAGCCGGGAAATATTTTAGCTTTGACGTCTATTCCGGGACATAATGTTGTTATGCATTCAGCGGGCACGGCTAGCCCGCTTCAAGCTTCCTTTTCTTACTATCCCGTAATTGTCCTTTCCTGGCCCTCACGGCGTTCCGAAGGATACTGAATATAAGCGATAAGGAGTGAACGGCATGATCACACGTCCCTTGGGCAAAACCGGATTTTCCATCGCCCCGCTGGTGTTTGGCGGCAACGTTTTTGGCTGGACCATCGATGAAAAAACCAGTTTTGCCATTCTTGATGCGTTTATAGACCACGGCTTTGATGCTATCGACACGGCGGATGTTTACTCCCGCTGGGCGGAGGGTAATCAGGGCGGCGAGTCTGAAACCATTATCGGCCGCTGGCTACAGGCGCGGCCCGGCATGCGCGATAAGGTGAAGATCTTCACCAAAGTGGGGGCCGATTTAGGCCTTCCCGGGCATAAAGGGTTGAAAAAAGCGTGGATCCAGCAGGCGGTTGAGGATTCACTCCGGCGCCTGAACACCGATTATATCGACCTCTATTTTGCCCACTGGCCGGACCCGGAAACGCCGGTTGCGGAAACCCTCGAGGCGTTTCACGCCCTGCAGCAGGCGGGGAAAATCCGCGCTATGGGCGCCTCCAACCTTGACGCCGGCCAGCTTTCGAGCGCGCTGGAAGTGTCGCGCAAAAGCGGTCTGCCGGCCTGGCAGGTGCTGCAGCCGGAATACAATCTTTATCATCGCTCGGCTTTTGAGGGCGCGCTCGGCGACCTGTGCATCAGCCGCGATATCGGCGTGGTGACCTACTACAGCCTGGCGTCCGGCTTCCTGACCGGCAAATACCGCCAGCAGTCCGATCTGGCGCAAAGCCAGCGCGGGGGCGGCATTGGCAAATATCTCAATCCGCGCGGGCTGCGCATCGTCGATACGCTGGTTGAGGTGGCGGAGCAAAACGACGCCAAACCCGCCGAAGTCGCGCTGGCCTGGCTGATGAGCCGCGAAGGCGTAACGGCGCCTATCGCCAGCGCCACCAGCATCGCTCAGGTGGAGAGCTTCGCCCGCGCCGCCGCGCTGACCCTGAGCGCCGACCAGCTGGCGCGTCTGGACAGCGCCAGCGCGTAATACTGTATGCCGGAGCCTGTCAGGTTCCGGCGCTTTTCCATCAGCGTTTTGTATTCCTTTTCTTTTCTCTTTTAGTCACTTCCCCAGCTCTGAATACTTTTCAGCGAAAAATGAAACGTTTTTTCATGCGCTAAAAGCCCTTCTTGATTACGTTAAGATAATGCGTATAGTTCTCATTCTTATTTTGTTTTTATGTTTTCGGTGATTGCCTGCCTCAGCGGATGCTCACGGGGAAACTGCGAAAGCGGGATAGGGCTCGCTCACGCAAGATCGAAAAGAGAACATCGGCGGCGAAGTTAATGTTAATTTATTGATTTTATTAATAATTAATATTTTTTTATTTTTTCTTACCTATGGGACTCATTATGCGTACCTATCACTCTTCTGTTTTCCCGCTACGCAAAACGCTGCTGGCGTTAACCATCGGCGCAATCACCCATTCAGCCGCGGCGGCGGAAAGCAAGAAAAGCGAAGAAACCATGGTCGTCCAGGCAACGCCCGCCAGCGATTTTAAAGCCGGCGGCGATCTGGTGGTGCCTGCCTATCTCGACGGACAGGTGGCGAACGGCGGGCGTCTCGGGATGCTCGGCGAGCAAAACGCCATGGACGTTCCGTTTAGCATCATCGGTTATACCTCGAAGCTGATTCAGGACCAGCAGGCGAAAACCATCACCGACGTGGTGAGCAACGATGCCGGGGTTCAGCCGGTGCAGGGCTACGGTAACTATGCCGAGACCTACCGCATTCGCGGCCTCAAGTTTGACGGCGACGATATGACCCTGAGCGGGCTGGCCGGGGTGGTGCCGCGTCAGGTGGTGGATACCGCCATGCTTGAGCGGGTCGAAATTTTTAAAGGCGCCAACGCCCTGCTCAACGGCGCCGCCAGCTCCGGCGTCGGCGGGATGATTAACCTCGAACCTAAGCGCGCGGAAGATATCCCCACCGCCAACGTTGGCGTCGACTATACCTCGGATTCGCAGGTCGGCGGCTCGCTGGATTTAGGCCGTCGCTTTGGCGACGATAACCAGTTCGGCGCGCGGGTGAACCTGGTGCATCGCGAAGGCGAGGCGGCGGTCGACAATGACAAGCGCAGAACCACTCTGGCTTCGATTGGCCTCGATTATCGCGGTGAGCGCTTACGCAGCTCTTTTGACTTTGGCTATCAGAAGAAAACCTTCCACGGCGGCCCGATGGGGATCAATATTTCGGCCGTGGATTTTATCCCGCGCCTGCCGGATAACACCCATAACTACACGCAAAAATGGGCTTACAGCGATATCGAAAATGAGTTCGGTATGCTGAGAATGGAATACGACATTATTGATAAATGGACCGCCTACGCCTCGTTAGGGGCGCAGCATGCCCATGAGATTGGCCTGTATAGCGCCTCGAAGCTGATTGACCGGGCGGGCAACGCCACGGCGGGGCGCCTCGATACCAACCGCTATATTGATACCGCCAGCGGCATGGCGGGTCTTCGCGGCGAGTTCGCCACCGGTTTTGTATCGCACAGGGTCAACGTCGGCTATTCGGCGAAAACTCAAAACGACAAAACCGCATGGCGGATGTCGAAGGCGGCGGATAATCCGCTGGTGAACATCTACGATACCCGGCAGGTCGCGCCTCCGGCCAACGCTTCATTCGGCGGCGACTATGACGATCCGCTGACCAGCGGCCGCACCCGTTCGCAGGGCTGGCTGCTAAGCGACACCCTTGGCGTGCTCGACGATACGCTGCTGTTTACCGCTGGCGCGCGTCATCAAAAGGTAGTGGTGCGCAATTACAACAAAACCACCGGCCTGCAAACCGATGACGCATTTGATGACAGCCGCTGGATGCCCACTTACGGCGTGGTTTATAAGCCGTGGAAAGTGATTTCTTTATACGCCAACCATACCGAAGCGCTACAGCCGGGCAGCAATGCGCCAACCTCCGCTAAAAACTATGGTGAAAGCGTTGGGATCATTCACTCAAAACAGAACGAAGTCGGGGTGAAGGCCGATTTCGGCACAATTGGCGGCTCGCTGTCGCTGTTTGAAATTAAAATGCCGTCAGCGGTCCTCGACAGCAATGGCTATTACGGGCTTAACGGCGAGCAGCGTAACCGCGGCGTCGAATTTAATATCTTCGGCGAACCGCTGTATGGCCTGCGCCTTAACGCCAGCGCTACCTGGCTGGATGCCGAACTGTCGAAAACCGCGAAGGGTTTGAACGATGGTAAGAAAGCGATCGGCGTGCCGGGGTTCTACACGGTGCTTGGCGCAGAGTATGACATCAAGCCCATCGACGGTCTGACCGCCACCGCGCGCCTCAACCACTCGGGTTCGCAGTATGCCGATCAGGCGAACAGCAAGAAGATTGATAGCTATACCACCCTCGATCTCGGCGTGCGCTATCGCCTGGCGCTTAACGCGAATCAAAACCAGATGACGGTACGCGCGGGCGTCGATAACGTAACGGATGAGAACTACTGGTCCGGCGCGGATGACAGCGGAACCTATCTGTTCCGCGGCGAACCGCGGACGTTCAAGGTATCGGTAGGTTACGCGTTCTGAGCCAAAATGCAGAGGCGGGCAGGGCCGATCGTCCCTTGTGATAAATCAATGAACGTATGAAGCCTGCGCATCTGCCGCTTGAAGTATGGCGAGTATAAGTGTTAAAAGGTGCCCCTTCATATAAATACACAGGGGATCGACGTGAAAGACGCGTCAACGTCGTCGGAGACCGTAGAGGAAAGCGGCCCGACGCTGCACCGCGGTTTACAGAACCGACATATCCAACTTATCGCCCTTGGCGGCGCCATCGGTACCGGCCTGTTTCTCGGCATCGGGCCAGCGATTCAAATGGCGGGACCGGCGGTCCTGCTCGGCTATGCCGTCGCCGGCATCGTCGCCTTTTTGATCATGCGCCAGCTTGGCGAAATGGTCGTTGAAGAGCCGGTTTCTGGCTCCTTTGCCCACTTTGCCTATAAATACTGGGGCCCGTTCGCCGGTTTTCTTTCCGGCTGGAACTACTGGGTAATGTTCGTGCTGGTGGGGATGGCGGAGCTGACCGCCGCAGGCATCTATATGCAGTACTGGCTGCCGGACGTGCCGACGTGGATCTGGGCCGCCGCTTTCTTCCTCATTATCAACGCCGTGAACCTCGTAAACGTTCGCCTTTACGGCGAAGCGGAGTTCTGGTTCGCGCTGATTAAGGTGCTGGCGATTATCGGCATGATTGGCTTTGGCCTGTGGATGCTGTTCGGCGGCCACGGCGGCAGTAAAGCGGGAATCGATAACCTGTGGAAACACGGCGGTTTCTTCGCCACCGGCTGGCACGGCCTGATTATGTCGCTGGCGGTCATTATGTTCTCCTTCGGCGGACTGGAGCTTATTGGCATTACTGCCGCAGAAGCGCAGAACCCGGAAAAGAGCATCCCGAAAGCGGTTAACCAAGTGGTATACCGTATTCTGTTGTTTTATATCGGTTCGCTGGTGGTTCTGCTGGCGCTCTATCCGTGGGTGGAAATCCAATCCGACAGCAGCCCGTTCGTAATGATCTTCCATAATCTTGACAGCAACGTGGTGGCTTCTGCGCTGAACTTTGTGATTCTGGTGGCTTCATTGTCGGTTTATAACAGCGGCGTGTACTCCAACAGCCGGATGCTGTTTGGACTGTCGGTGCAGGGCAACGCGCCGAAGTTTCTCGCCCGCGTCAGCAAGCGCGGCGTGCCGGTCAACTCCCTGCTGCTTTCCGGGATTATTACCTCCCTGGTGGTGGTGCTTAACTATCTGTTGCCGCAGAAAGCCCTCGGCCTGCTGATGGCGCTGGTGGTGGCGACGCTGCTGTTGAACTGGATCATGATCTGCCTGGCGCACCTGAAATTCCGCGCCGCCCAACGGCGCAAGGGGCGCGAGCCGAAGTTTAAAGCTCTGCTGTCGCCCGCCAGTAACTATATCTGTATCGCCTTTCTGGCGCTGATCCTGGTGCTGATGTGCACCATCGACGGGATGCGTCTGTCGGCGATTCTGCTGCCGGTGTGGATCCTGTTCCTGTTTGCGGCCTTTAAAACCCTGCGCCGGACGGCGTAGCGCGCGATCGCCCCGCCGTCCGGCGGGGTATCTTCCACTTTTATTGTGATCTTCTTCGCGCTTAGCGTATTTTGCTCGCGATCTTCTTTTTGTAATCGATTACTTTTTATTTGAGCGTATTTGTAATCGATTACTTTTTTGAGGGCGGTCGAAATGGTCACAACAACCGAAGGTCGTGAAAGTCCCCGCGTAGCCCACCGTTTTCTGGTGCCGCGGCTGTCGTTAATGATGTTTATGCAGTTCTTTATCTGGGGTAGCTGGTCGGTGACGCTGGGGCTGGTGATGACCCGCTATGAGATGTCGCTGCTGATCGGCGATGCTTTCTCCGCCGGGCCGATTGCGTCTATTCTCTCGCCGTTTGTGCTGGGCATGCTGGTCGATCGTTTTTTCGCTTCGCAGAAGGTGATGGCGGTGATGCATCTGGCCGGCGCGGTGATTCTATGGTTTGTCCCGCAGGCGCTGGTGGCGCAAAACGGCGCGCTGCTGATTGGCCTGCTGTTCGGCTATACCCTGTGCTATATGCCGACGCTGGCGCTGACCAATAACATCGCTTTCCATAGCCTGGCGAACGTCGATAAAACCTTCCCGGTGGTGCGCGTCTTCGGCACCATCGGCTGGATCATCGCCGGTATCTTTATCGGAGTGACGGGGATTTCCGATACCACAGGAATTTTCTCTGTTGCGGCGCTCTGTTCGGTGGCGCTGGCCGTTTATAGCCTGACGCTGCCGCACACGCCGGCCCCGGCGAAAGGGACCCCGGTCCAGTTTCGCGACCTGCTGTGCGCCGACGCCTTCGCGCTGCTGAAAACGCGTCACTTCCTGATTTTCTCCCTCTGCGCGACGCTGATTTCGATTCCGCTGGGGACCTATTACGCCTACACCGCGTCTTATCTTGCGGATGCCGGTATCGCGGACGTCAGCACCGCAATGTCTTTCGGTCAGATGTCAGAAATCTTCTTTATGCTGGTGATCCCGCTGCTGTTCCGCCGTCTCGGGGTGAAATACATGCTGCTGATCGGCATGGCGGCGTGGTTTGTACGCTATGCCTTCTTTGCGCTGGGCGTCAGCGAAGAGGGACGGTTCCTGCTTTATCTCGGCATCCTGCTGCACGGCGTCTGCTACGACTTTTTCTTTGTTGTCGGCTTTATCTACACCGATCGCGTGGCCGGTGAAAAGGTGAAGGGCCAGGCGCAGAGCATGATTGTGATGTTCACCTACGGTATCGGCATGCTGTTGGGATCGCAGATTTCCGGCGCGCTGTATAACCACCTGGTGGCAGGCCAGAGCGTACCGCAGGCGTGGGTCGCCTTCTGGTGGATCCCGGCGGTGGCCGCAGCGGTCATCGCCCTGATTTTCCTTTTCTCTTTCCAGTACAACGAGAAAGAGTCGCGTTAATTTTTCAGGAGGTGGTATGAAAACAATCAAGGGGCCGGGCATTTTTCTGGCGCAGTTTATCGGTTCGCAGGCGCCGTTTAATACCCTGGAGGGCCTGGCGCAGTGGGCTGCCGGTTTGGGCTATCAGGCATTACAGATCCCCTGCAACCATCCGGCGATTTTCGATGTTGAACGCGCCGCCGCCAGCCAGACCTACTGCGATGAGGTGAGCGGCAAGCTGGCGGAGCATGGCCTGGCGATCGGCGAGCTGTCCACCCATCTTGAGGGTCAGCTGGTGGCCGTTCACCCGGCTTATGATACGGCCTTTGACGCCTTTGCGCCCGCCGCGCTGCGCGGTAACCCGCAGGCGCGCCAGCAGTGGGCGGTAGAGAAAGTGCGCCAGGCGGCGGTGGCCTCTGCGCGTCTGGGGCTGAAAGCGCATGCCACCTTTTCCGGGGCGCTGGCGTGGCCTTATTTTTATCCGTGGCCGCCGCATAATCAGCCGCTTCTCGATGAGGCCTTTGATGAGCTGGCCCGGCGCTGGCGACCGCTGCTGGACGTTTTCGACGAACAGGGCGTGGATCTCTGCTACGAAATCCATCCCGGCGAAGATCTGCATGATGGCGTCACCTTTGAGCGTTTTCTGCAGCGCCTCGATAACCACCCGCGCTGCAACATACTCTATGATCCCAGCCACCTTCATCTTCAGCAGATGGATTACCTGGCCTTTATCGATATCTACCACGCGCGAATCAAAGCG
>ENA-UOYZ01000331-UOYZ01000331.1-food-metagenome-genome-assembly--contig:-NODE-331-length-12258-cov-86.832910_pt1 | contig 12258 bp, 19 predicted proteins | sample MGYA00249881_ERZ772720 | MGnify/ENA primary metagenome ERZ772720 (study PRJEB29005, sample SAMN08379459) | food metagenome | isolation source: cheese spiked with Escherichia coli O103 | study: EMG produced...
TTTTTCAATAACAACTAAATCTGTTACTTCACTCATATATCCTCCATCAAAAAAAATTGCCCTCACATTGGAGGGCAAAGAAGATTTCCAATAATCAGAACAAGTCGGCTCCTGTTTAGTTACGAGCGACATTGCTCCGTGTATTCACTCGTTGGAATGAATACACAGTGCTTATTCGTACTAATAAAATACCCAATTTTCTGTTTCTTGGTTGTGTCCAAAGTTATATTCAATATCTGGTGTTGATGTATCAATATTCTTCATACCATCAACAAGAGTTGATACAACAGCCAAATCTTGTTTGATTCTCATTAAATGGTATTTCTTCCGGCGCAATAAACTTTCAATGGCAAGTTTCTTCGTTGGGAATGCAAAAGATCTTTCTGCATTTTTTGCTACTTTCTTAATTGCATATCTATTTCTCCTTTGTTTCCATTCCTGTAACCACTGATTTGGTGCTGGTTTAAAATCAACAATCCAATGCGCAGGAACCAACCATGCATAATGCTCTGTCTGATGAAAAGCTATATATTGAAGTGCGAATATTTTGATTCCATCTTCTTCAACTGTCGCTTGGAATCTCCAGAAAACAGGCATTCCATCATGTTCAGTTTCTGATTCAGGAAAAGGTACGCTCCATAATTTTGTCATATCTCACCTCAAATAAGTGGTTTGCTGCGAAAGTAAATACGCTTAAGTTACCTGTTATTTATCCCACCAAGTTCCGTATCTATCTATCCAGTTACACCAATCATCGACACTCCATTTTGTTGTGTCGCATTTTGGCAACTGGCATGAATATCTACCTTCTTTGTAAAGTCGGCGTTTAACTTTCTTGAGCATGGCTCACCTCAATCGTAATAAGCTGGAATTGATTTTCCGCGTTGCTTCTGGCGGCCTGAGCAAGTCACACCCATTTCACTACGTGGCTTGCTGTACCATGTGCGCTGATTCTTGCGCTCAATACGTTGCAGGTTGCTTTCAATCTGTTCGTGGTATTCAGCCAGCACCGTAAGGTCTATCGGATTCAGTGCGCTTTCTACTCGTGATTTCGGTTTGCGATTCAGCGAGAGAATAGGGCGGTTAACTGGTTTTGCGCTTACCCCAACCAACAGGGGATTTGCTGCTTTCCATTGAGCCTGTTTCTCTGCGCGACGTTCGCGGCGGCGTGTTTGTGCATCCATCTGGATTCTCCTGTCAGTTAGCTTTGGTGGTGTGGTGGCTGGAGTCGAACCAGCTTCCATCGGTGCGCTGCCGATTGGGTTACGCGCATCCTGCGGTTAGTTGTCTAGAATCTTCACCGCAAAACTATTCCCTAGCTCGCCGTTGAGCTTCACTACACCCCAAAGCTTTCTGCTTTGAATGCTGCCCTTCTTCAGGGCTAAATTTTTAAGAGCCTCACCTTCATGGTGGTCAGTGCGTCCTGCTGATGTGCTTAGTATCACCGCTAGTGGTATCTGTGTCAACACCGCTAGAGATAATTTATCACCGCAGATGGTTATCTGTATGTTTTTTATATAGATTTATTTTTTTTGCAGGGGGGGTGGCTTGGGAGGTGATCGAGAGATCTGAATTGCGATGTTTAGTGAGTTGTATCTATTAATTTTCAAATAAATACAATTGGTTATGTGTTATTGGGTGAAGGGGATCGTGAGGCAAAGAAAACCCGGCGCTGAGGCCGGGTTGTATATTATTTAATTTCTTTTTCCGGTAAATACATTGTCATTTGAACAGGTTTCTTTCCATAGTGTTGAGCAACTCGACTTCTTAGCTCATGCATGGTGTCGCATGTTTTTGCGACCCCAATAACCTCCCAGCACCTTGATACAAGCTGCCTTACACCTAGGTTCTCGGTTAACTGTCTATGCCAGTGAACTCCTGCCGCAGGCTTGTTTTCTTTAAGATATTTAGCCACATCTTCGTCAAGAGTGTCATAAATTAACTCTATAACTAATTTCCCCCACCATTTGGGCCTTGATTGCAATGGGGTACTCCATCCTGTCAATCTACCAAATTCTTCCCATAACTCATCAGGAAATGTTTTTTCCCATGCTCTTAGTTCCTCAGCGATGAACGCCCTGAGTTTTACTTGGAGAGCATCCTCTGCGCGCTCATACTGATACCCAGTAGCCTCATCAATTAGAGCATCTAACCCAGTCCTGGTTAAACCTGCTGTTAATACAGCACATTTAATTGCTATTTCTCGCTGTCTATCTGTCAATGGCGCGCCTTTGTATAGCGCCTGTACATAGCCGCGACAAATCAATTCAAATTGCTCAGTCTTAAGTCCTTGGCTCTTAAATTGGGTTCCTGGTATGGAAAACTCTATGAGTTCGGCCAGGACTAAGTCTTTGTCTATAAAGCCATTAAGTGAGCTAACGCCAATAAATTTAGCCAGGTCTCCTGACTCCGCATTGGCAATTGCTTTTACAGTTGCTCGCAAAGCTATAACACGATGTCCAGTGTCAAGCACATAGCAATCAATACTTTCACCACCTAAGTCGATCTTCCCCTTCCATTTTGCGAATGGGGATGGTAATTGCTGTAAATCATCATGTTCCATTAATTGAATTACCCTTTTTTGCTGCGTTGAATCATCCAAACGTCTCTTCAGGCCACTGGCTAGCGATAACTTTCCCCACAACGGAACAACTCTCATTGCATGGGATCATTGGGTACTGTGGGTTTAGTGGTTGTAGGAACACCTGACCGCTATCCCTGATCAGTTTCTTGAAGGTAAACTCATCACCACCAAGTCTGGCTATGCAGAAATCGCCGGGCTCAACAGCCTGCTCAGGGTCAACAAGAATTAACATCCCGTCAGGAAAGCTTGGCTTGGATCCTGTTGGCGCGGTCATGGAATTACCTTCAACCTCAAGCCAGAATGCAGAATCACTGGCTTTTTTGGTTGTGCTTACCCATCTCTCCGCATCACCTTTGGTAAAGGTTCTAAGCTCAGGCGAGAACATCCCGGCCTGAACATGAGAAAAAACAGGGTACTCATACTCACTTCTAAGTGACGGCTGCATACTAACCGCTTCATACATCTCGTAGATTTCTCTGGCGATTGAAGGGCTAAATTCTTCAACGCTAACGTTGAGAATTTTTGCAAGCAATGCGGCGTTATAAGCATTTAATGCATTGATGCCATTAAATAAAGCACCAACGCCTGACTGCCCCATCCCCATCTTGTCTGCGACAGATTCCTGGGATAAGCCAAGTTCATTTTTCTTTTTTTCATAAATAGCTTTAAGGCGACGTGCGTCCTCAAGCTGCTCTTGTGTTAATGGTTTCTTTTTTGCGCTCATACGTTAAATCTATCACCGCAAGGGATAAATATCTAACACCGTGCGTGTTGACTATTTTACCTCTAGCGGTGATAATAGTTGCATGTACTAAGGAGGTTGTATGGAACAACGCATGACCCTGAAAGATTATGCAATGCGCTTTGGGCAAACCAAGACAGCTAAAGATCTCGGCGTATATCAAAGCGCGATCAACAAGGCCATTCATGCAGGCCGAAAGATTTTTTTAACTATAAACGCTGATGGAAGCGTTTATGCGGAAGAGGTAAAGCCCTTCCCGAGTAACAAAAAAACAACAGCATAAATAACCCCGCTCTTACACATCCCAGCCCTGAAAAAGGGCATCAAATTAAACCACACCTATGGTGTATGCATTTATTTGCATACATTCAATCAATTGTTATCTAAGGAAATACTTACATATGGTTCGTGCAAACAAACGCAACGAGGCTCTACGAATCGAGAGTGCGTTGCTTAACAAAATCGCAATGCTTGGAACTGAGAAGACAGCGGAAGCTGTGGGAGTTGATAAGTCGCAGATCAGCAGGTGGAAGAGGGACTGGATTCCAAAGTTCTCAATGCTGCTTGCTGTTCTTGAATGGGGCGTCGTTGACGACGACATGGCTCGATTGGCACGACAAGTTGCTTCGATTCTCACCAATAAAAAACGCCCGGCGGCAACCGAGCGTTCTGAACAAATCCAGATGGAATTCTGAGGTCATTACTGGATCAATCCACAGGAGTCATTATGACAAAACAACTCAGTCCTTACCAGGACAAAATTCACAAACACATACTACGTGATCGCTTCCTGTCCAGCTTCAAGCAGCCTGGTCGATTCCGGGCTGAGTTGGAAAAAGTGAAGCTGATGCAGAAGGAGAAAGGTCATGAGTAATCTTGCAACCGTAACACATTTAAGGCCTTCACAACGGCCTGTGGAGCGTCGTGTGGCAGAAGTTGAAGATGGTTATACCCGTCTTGCAAATGCCCTGTATGAAGAGCTTATCGGCGCAGATTTAACGAAAAATCAGAGCAAGGTTGCCCACGCCATATGCCGTAAAACATACGGCTACGGTAAAAAGATGGATCGCATCTCTGATAGTCAGTTAGCTCAAATTACCAGGCTGCCAAGACAGAAGATAAACAAGGCCAAGAATGAGCTTATCGCGATGAAGGTTATCCTTCGCGAAGGCCAGCAAATCGGGCCTAACAAGAACATCGAGGAATGGCAAATAGAAGGGTGTCACTACTCTGGTGATAATGTCACTGCATTGGTGACAAAAAGTGTCACCAAAACGGTGACAGCGCTGTCACCAAAACAGGGACACACAAAAGAAACTATTACAAAAGAAAAAAGAAATAATAAAAACACTATGTCCGAAAGTGTTCGGACGGAGTGTGAAAAATCACATGACCGTCACGAAGAAACCGACAAGGCATTCGAGGAAATATTCTGGTGTGCAGGCATGCGGAAAGCCGGGAAGAAAAACGCAGCTTCGGCATTCAGAACACAGTTCAGGGAATGGCGTAAAACTACCAGGGGTACGGCAAGCGAGTTTGCCACGATGTTGGCAGAAGACATCGCATGCAGGAATGGTAAGCAGTTCGGATTCGACAGGTTGTTACCATCGAGCTACCTGAACGGTCAACGCTGGAACGACGAAAAGCCAGAAACCATTCAACCACAATCCAAACCATCATCCGCAATCACCGTATCGAAAACTGGCTACGTGTTTTTCGACAGGTGAACCATGAAATCAAAAATCAAATCGCTACTGGTCGCTGGTTATAACCACGGCTGGTTAAGTATTTCGTTTGTCGATTTCTGGTTTAAAAATCTCAATCTGAGGGAATCATGAGGCCAAGTGAACTCAGCGACCTGCTTTGGGCGCAGGTTGACAGGGTGGCTCCGCACCTGTTGCCAAACGGCAAGAAAGAGGGGCATGAGTGGGTTGCCGGTAACGTCAACGGTGACAAGGGAAACAGCCTTAAGGTCAACCTTAGCGGCAAGAAGAAATGGGCTGATTTCGCTGAGGGAGACGGCGGTGACATGCTTGATTTGTGGATGGCATGTCGTGAAATTAACCTGCATCAGGCTATGCAGGAAGCGAAAGCATTTCTCGGTATCAAGGATGACGATCACCATTTTGATGCCAGACGTGAGAAGAAATTCTCCAGACCTGATCGCAAGAAAATCGCCCGCTACGTTACCAGAACAGAATCCCATCTTGAGTACCTGCAATCGCGTGGCATATCGCCAGAAATCGTAAAGCGCTACGAGGTTGTCAGCGGCAAGGTGTGGAATGGAGAGCGGGAACTGGATGCTCTGGTGATTCCGTACAAACGCGATGGTGAGTTGTTGCAGGTCAAGCGAATCAGCACTGAGCGCCCGGACGGGAAGAAAGTCATTATGGCAGAAGGTGATTGCGAACCTTGTCTGTTCGGATGGCAGGCTCTGGACGCTGGCGTGAGGGCGGTTGTACTTTGCGAAGGCGAAATTGATTGTATGAGCTATGCGCAATACGGCATCTCGGCGTTATCCGTGCCGTTTGGTGGCGGGAAAGGCGCTAAGCAGCAGTGGATTGAGTTTGAGTATCACAATCTCGACAGGTTTGAGGAAATATTCATCTCGATGGACGTTGATGATGTTGGTCGTGAAGCCGCAAGGGAAATCGCAAGCCGACTCGGTGAACATCGTTGCCGTCTTGTTACTCTGCCGTACAAAGACATCAACGAATGCCTGATGAACGGTGTTACCGAGGATGAAATCTGGCAGTACATCGGCACGGCATCCTACTTCGATCCTGAAGAACTCTACAGCGCGCGAGAGTTTTACCAGGACACTATCAACGCTTTCTACGGCAAGCAGCAGTATCTGTTTAATCCACCGTGGGAATCTCTGGCAGATAAATTCCAGTTCCGTGAGGCCGAGTTGACGCTGGTCAATGGTGTGAACGGTCACGGAAAAACGGAGGTTGTCGGGCATATGGCACTTGAGGCAATGCGTCAGGGTGTGAAGACGTGCATCGCGTCACTTGAGCTGAAGCCAGGCATTCTCCTTAAGAGACTTACCCGTCAGGCGACGTGCTGCAAGATGCCGCCAGTGCTGGAAATTGACTCTGCATTTAAATTTTATGACGAAAGACTTTGGGTGTTTGGCCTGACCGGAACGGCGAAAGCCGACAGGCTGATCGAAATATTCGACTACGCTCGCCGCCGATACGGCATCCAGTTATTCATCATCGACAGCCTGATGAAATGTGGCATAGGCGACGATGACTATAACGGGCAGAAAGCGTTTGTTGACTCGATTTGCGATTTCAAAAACAAAACAAACTCCCACGTCATTCTCGTTACTCACTCGCGAAAAGGTGACAGCGAAGAAAAACCAACCGGGAAAATGGACGTAAAAGGCTCTGGAGCGATAACAGACCTGACAGACAACCTTTTCATCATCTGGCGTAACAAGGCTCGCGAGAGAGCGTTACAGAGAGTTCAGAGTGGTGAAAAGATGTCAGAGAAGGACGAACAGCTACTGGCATCTCCGGCATCTGTTTTGATGCTTGAAAAGCAACGTAACGGCGAAGGTTGGGAAGGTGGTGTCCCGTTGTTCCTTGACGAGCAATCGCACCAGTTCCTGCAACTTGAATCAGGATCGCCATATAGCTACATCGCCAATATGCCGAAATCGGAATATGACGAGGCGTGGCGACAGGAAAACGTGACGGAGTATTAAATGACCATCTACATCACCATCTACATCACTGAGCTAATAACAGGCCTGCTAGTAATCGCAGGTCTTTTTATTTGGGGAGAGGGAATTGTGGCTGACTGGCAAATTCCAATCATCATTCTTGCCGGAGCTTCGCTGGTTGCTGGCTTTATCCTGCTGAAAAAGCATAAAGACCGTGATCAAAAAGTCGAAGTTCTCTATGGGTATCCAGCGAACAGCACAACATGGCTGACCATTTACCACTACCGAAAATCAGGCCGCTGGGTATTCGAATGGGATGATCTGTTCGCTGAAAAGCGACCAAAGTCATGGGGAGACATCAGCGAATGCATGATGTTTGAAGAAAGAAAATCCGGCGCAACTCGAGAAGAGTTTAACGAAGCGTGGAGGCGATTAAGTGAGAGAGGGTATCAATGAGCAAAATTAAATCTGGTTATCCAGGGAATGGGGAATACCCGAAGCCATATTTACCTGTAACTGTGACCACTCAATCTAGGAATCCACATCATTTCAAGCAAAGTGGTACAGCTTATTGGAGTGGCAAGCGGTGGATAGGTATTGATGGGTTCAAAATTGGGTATGCAAAGGTAATTAAATGGGAATTTAATATCACAAACTGGAGTTCATCCCATGAGGAAACTAACGTTTGAACTAAGAAGCCCCATCCATCAGCAGAACGCCATTCAAGCTATCCAGCAAATCCTTCCAGACCCAACCAAACCAATCAATCAAATAACTCAGCAGAGACTAAAAGAAGTCCTTCTCTACGATGAGTTAACAGGGAAATTCACATGGAAAGTAAAGAAATGCCAGAGAATGAATGCTGGGGATATCGCAGGGCATAAGAGTAGCGAAGGATACTGGGTAATAAAAGTCGATGGAAAACTTTATAAGGCACACAGGCTGGCGTGGCTCTATATGAATGGCAGTCTACCAAAAAGTGATATCGACCACATAAATCTCGTTAGGGATGACAATCGTATAGCAAATCTTAGATTGGCAACTCGATCTCAAAACATCCAAAACGTAAACAAAAAGGCAAATAACAAATCAGGATATAAAGGCGTTTCATGGGATAAGAAATCAAGAAAATGGAGGGCGCAAATCGTAATCAACAAGAGGAAAGTTAATCTTGGGTTTTACGATGACCCAAAGGAAGCTCATAAAGTATATGCAAATAAAGCGGATGAATGTTTCGGCGAATTTGCGAGGTATTAAAATGAAATGTGTCAAATATCACCTTACTAATGAATCTATAAGATATAACGCCATTCAGTATCTTAGGACATGCGATTTAGACATCATTGTCGAGTTTAAGCAACGCAACCGCAGCTTAGACCAAAACAGAAAGCTATGGGCCTGCTTAGGTGACGTCTCTCGTCAGGTTGAATGGCATGGTCGCTGGCTGGATGCAGAAAGCTGGAAGTGTGTGTTTACCGCAGCATTAAAGCAGCAGGATGTTGTTCCTAACCTTGCCGGGAATGGCTTTGTGGTAATAGGCCAGTCAACCAGCAGGATGCGTGTAAGCGAATTTGCGGAGCTATTAGAGCTTATACAGGCATTCGGTACAGAACGTGGCGTTAAGTGGTCAGACGAAGCGCGACTGGCTCTGGAGTGGAAAGCGAGATGGGGAGATAAAACTGAATGAACAAATACCAACTTATTTACGCAGATCCGCCTTGGCAATATCGCGACAAAGCCAACGATGGCAATCGCGGTGCTGGACATAAATACGATGTTATGAATGTTCAGGACATTTGCCGACTGCCAGTATGGGATTTAGCGGATCCAGAATCTTGCTTGTTAGCGATGTGGTGGGTGCCGACACAGCCAGCCGAAGCGCTAAAGGTAATTGAGGCGTGGGGATTCAGGTTGATGACTATGAAAGGCTTTACTTGGCACAAAACCAATAAGCACAAAGGCAACAGTGCGATCGGAATGGGGCATATGACCCGGGCAAATAGCGAGGATTGCTTGTTTGCCGTTCGAGGGCGGTTACCTGAGAGAATGGACGCTTCAATATGCCAGCACTTTACCGCACCGAGAATGGAGCACAGTGCAAAACCACCGATCGTAAGAGACATGTTAGCTAAGTTGCTTGGCGACGTGCCGCGCTGTGAGTTATTTAGCCGCGACAAAGTGACCGGTTGGGATATGTGGGGAAATCAGTGCGACTCCGATTTTGAACTGGCTCCAGGCATGGCGATTAAACCATGCAAAATGGTGATCGCATGAAGCACTGTTATCGATGTGGAGAGCGAAAGGAAGACGATCGCTTTCGACCAGGACAGCCTTACTGGAATCGATGGTGTCTCCGGTGTGAAAGAACACCAACAGGGGTGTTACCACTACCGCAGGAAAAGGAGGACGTGTGGCGAGACAGCGACGAAGTATCACCGACATAATCTGCGAAAACTGCAAATACCTTCCAACGAAACGCTCCAGAAATAAACGCAAGCCAATCCCAAAAGAATCTGACGTAAAAACCTTCAACTACACGGCTCACCTGTGGGATATCCGGTGGCTAAGACATCGTGCGAGGAATACAAGGTGATTGACCAAAATCGAAGTTACGAACAAGAAAGCGTCGAGCGGGCTTTAACGTGCGCTAATTGCGGTCAGAAGCTGCATTTTCTGGAAGTTCACGTGTGTGAGCACTGCTGCGCAGAGCTGATGAGCGATCCGAATAGCTCAATGTACGAGGAAGAAGACGATGAATGAGTTAATAAATGGCAATGCCATCAAAATGACAAGCATTGAAATCGCTGAGTTGGTGGGAAGTCGTCATGACAAGGTGAAACAATCTATTGAACGACTGGCGGCTCGAGGTGTGATCCGAAATCCCCCAATGGTGGTTTTCGAAAAAATCAATAACTTAGGATTACTTCGTGGCGTAGAGGCTTACGTTTTTGAGGGCGAACAAGGTAAGCGAGACAGTATTGTCGTTGTAGCCCAGTTGTCGCCGGAATTCACCGCTCGTCTTGTTGACCGTTGGCGAGAGCTTGAAGAAGCTGCGGTTAATATCCCCAAAACGCTACCAGAAGCGTTGCGCCTTGCTGCTGATCTTGCTGAGCAGAAAATGCAACTGGAAAACCAGCTCGCAATTGCCGCACCTAAAGTTGAGTTTGCCGATCGCGTTGGCGAGGCCAGCGGAATTTTGATTGGAAACTTTGCAAAGGTTGTTGGAATTGGTCCAAACAAACTGTTTGCGTGGATGCGCGATCACAAAATCCTTATTGCTTCAGGTTCCCGGCGCAATGTGCCAATGCAGGAATATATGGATCGCGGCTATTTCACAGTGAAAGAAACAGCGGTCAACACAAATCACGGAATACAGATATCGTTCACCACAAAAATCACCGGGCGTGGTCAACAGTGGCTGACCAGAAAGCTGCTCGATAACGGAATGCTGAAAGTAACAGGGGAGGCTGCTTAATGGCTAACCTACGCAAAGAAGCGCGCGGCAGAGAATGCCAGGTACGTATTTACGGCGTATGCAATGGCAATCCTGAAACTACAGTTCTGGCACATTACCGGATGGCTGGAATTTGCGGAACGGGAATGAAGCCTGACGACCTGATCGGCGCATGGGCTTGTAGCGCGTGTCACGATGAAATCGACCGACGCACCCATAATCTCGACAACAAAGACGCCAGACTTTACCACCTCGAAGGCGTGATCAGGACGCAGGCGATACTGCTGAAGGAGGGGAAGATTAAGCCATGAACGAATATCAGTTTGTGCTTCCATACCCGCCGTCGGTGAATACCTACTGGCGAAGACGGGGAAGCCAATACTACATCAGCGATAAAGGCCAGAAATACCGAAAAGACGTTCAGCAAATCATCCGCCAACTTAAGTTAGACATTTTCACCAAATCACGACTCCGCATCAAAGTCATCGCAGACGTTCCAGACTCCCGCCGCCGCGACCTCGACAACATCCTGAAAGGTTTACTCGACTCCCTTATCCACGCCGGATTTGCGGAAGACGACGAGCAATTCGATGACATTCGCGTAATTCGTGGTGTGAAAGTACCAGGTGGAAGGCTTGGAATAAAAATCACCGAACTGGAGAACGCATGAACGCCACAATTCAAACGATACCAGAGCTTCTTATCCAGACACGAGGCAATCAGACCGAAGTGGCAAGGATGCTTTCCTGCGCAAGAGGAACAGTGCTCAAGTACAACCGAGACAGCAAAGGCGAGCGTCACGTAATAGTTAACGGCGTCCTGATGGTCAAACAGGGCAAAAGGGGAAGGCCATGAGACTCGAAAGCGTAGCTAAATTTCATTCGCCAAAAAGCCCGATGATGAGCGACTCACCACGGGCTACGGCTTCTGACTCTCTTTCCGGTACTGATGTGATGGCTGCTATGGGGATGGCGCAATCACAAGCCGGATTCGGAATGGCTGCATTCTGCGGTAAGCATGAACTCAGCCAGAACGACAAACAAAAGGCTATCAACTATCTGATGCAATTTGCACACAAGGTATCGGGGAAATACCGTGGTGTGGCAAAGCTTGAAGGAAATACTAAGGCAAAGGTACTGCAAGTGCTCGCAACATTCGCTTATGCGGATTATTGCCGTAGTGCCGCGACGCCGGGCGCAAGATGCAGAGATTGCCACGGTACAGGTCGTGCGGTTGATATAGCCAAAACAGAGCAGTGGGGGAGAGTTGTTGAGAAAGAGTGCGGAAGATGCAAAGGCGTCGGCTATTCAAGAATGCCAGCAAGCGCCGCATATCGCGCTGTAACGATGCTAATCCCAAACCTTACTCAACCCACCTGGTCACGCACTGTTAAGCCGCTGTATGACGCTCTGGTGGTGCAATGCCACAAAGAAGAGTCAATCGCAGACAACATTTTGAATGCGGTCACACGTTAGCAGCATGATTGCCACGGATGGCAACATATTAACGGCATGATATTGACTTATTGAATAAAATTGGGTAAATTTGACTCAACGATGGGTTAATTCGCTCGTTGTGGTAGTGAGATGAAAAGAGGCGGCGCTTACTACCGATTCCGCCTAGTTGGTCACTTCGACGTATCGTCTGGAACTCCAACCATCGCAGGCAGAGAGGTCTGCAAAATGCAATCCCGAAACCGTTATGCAGGCTCTAACTATTACCTGCGAACTGTTTCGGGATTTTTTATATCTGCACAACAGGTAAGAGCATTAAAGAACTGGCAAAGAGCTTAACGGTCTGCGAAA
>ENA-UOYZ01000351-UOYZ01000351.1-food-metagenome-genome-assembly--contig:-NODE-351-length-11399-cov-3.200458_pt1 | contig 11399 bp, 7 predicted proteins | sample MGYA00249881_ERZ772720 | MGnify/ENA primary metagenome ERZ772720 (study PRJEB29005, sample SAMN08379459) | food metagenome | isolation source: cheese spiked with Escherichia coli O103 | study: EMG produced...
TTTCATACCCGACGCTGGTTACCAGAGGTAGAGCAAACGCATCCGCCAGCCACTGCCCGAGCGCTGTATGACGAGGATCTTCAATACAGGCGAGGGGATCGTGGAAAGAGACAACCCAGGCCGGGTGGATCTTATGAATAAGCTGACACAGCGCCTGGGTTTCGGGCTCGGAACCCGGTTTTTCTCCCGTAAGCAGGACCACATCTCGTTCCTGCGCCGAACTGTTCCAGCGATACACCGTTTCACCGGCACGCCAGTTTGCTGCCGGAAAGTTCCTGTTAAGGTCAACGCCTCGTGCGTTCGCCCGTAATCCAAGCTGGCATCCGTCCGGGTTGACGGTCAAAATCACATGATGTCGTCGTAAATCGGGGGCCAGCGTACGTAGCGCGCACGAAAGCGTCACGATGGACGAGTTTTCATCGCCATGTGTGCCCGCAATGATTAAGCCGCTAGTGCGATCGGGCTCGGGGGCCGGAAACCAGATCAGTGGGGCGCCTAAAAATGAGCGGCCATAATGTTCAGTCCCGGGCGGGAAGGCGCCGCGTTCCGTTCTTGGTCGGGTGGTTGCCATAATAAACCCTGATGATGAAGTCGCTTCTGGCAGTGTTGTGCAAAACCCGCGCTTAATCAAATAGTTTCCGTCTGTGTGTAAAATTGCCTGACATCAACTTTCCTGAGGAAGCATTTGCATTTCTCCGTTTCGAAACAAATAATTACGCATCTGCCTGTTACCTGACATCATTAAGGGGATCGTATGAACCATCCTGTTTCGCTTCTTTGTACTGCGCTGTGGCTGTGCGGGTTTTCTTCACTTTCATATGCCGCGGAGGTTCCCAGGGGAACGGAGCTGGCGCAAAAGCAGGAGCTGGTTCGACACATTAAAGATGAACCCGCCTCGCTCGATCCGGCAAAAGCGGTGGGTTTACCCGAGATACAGGTGATCCGCGACCTTTATGAAGGGCTGGTGAATCAGAATGAAAAAGGGGGGCTGGTTCCCGGCGTGGCGACGCGCTGGCAGAGCAACGATAACCGTGTCTGGACGTTTACGTTGCGGGATAACGCGAAGTGGTCTGACGGTAGTCCTGTGACGGCACAAGATTTTGTCTACAGCTGGCGTCGTCTGGTTGATCCTAAAACTACGTCACCTTTCGCCTGGTTTGCAGCGCTGGCGGGTATTAATAATGCGCAGGCCATTATCGATGGTAAAGCTGCACCGGAAACGCTCGGCGTGACGGCAGTCGATGCTAAAACGCTGCGCGTGCAGCTGGATAAACCGCTGCCATGGTTCAGCAACCTCACGGCTAGCTTTGCGTTCTATCCTGTTCAAAAGGCAAACGTGGAAAGCGGTAAAGAATGGACGCGCCCTGGCGCGCTCATCGGCAACGGTGCGTATGTGCTGAAAGATCGCGTGGTGAATGAAAAACTGGTGGTTGAGCCGAATACTCACTACTGGGATAACGCCAGGACGGTGCTTAAAAAAGTCACCTTTGTGCCAATCAACCAGGAGTCCTCAGCGACCAAACGCTACCTGGCGGGCGATATCGATATTACAGAATCGTTTCCGAAAAACATGTACCAGAAGCTGCTTAAAGATATTCCGGGACAGGTTTATACACCGCCACAGCTTGGGACCTATTACTACGCGTTTAACACACAAAAAGGCCCAACTGCGGATGCCCGCGTACGTCTGGCGCTCAGCATGACTATCGATCGTCGTATGGCTGAAAAAGTCCTGGGAACCGGTGAGAAACCGGCCTGGCATTTCACTCCCGATGTCACTGCCGGTTTTACACCGGAAATCTCGCCATTTGAGCAGATGTCGCAGCAGGAGCTAAATGCTCAGGCGAAAACGTTATTACAGGCGGCAGGCTATGGTCCCCAGCGCCCGCTGAAATTAACGCTGCTGTACAACACGTCTGAAAACCACCAGAAAATCGCCATTGCCGTCGCATCTATGTGGAAGAAAAATCTGGGTGTTGACGTTAAGTTGCAGAATCAGGAATGGAAGACCTACATCGACAGCCGCAATACAGGGAATTTCGACGTGATCCGTGCGTCGTGGGTAGGGGATTACAATGAGCCGTCGACATTCCTGTCGCTGCTGACGTCCTCTCACACCGGCAACATCTCACGGTTCAACGACCCTGCTTACGATAAGATTATTCATCAGGCGACGCTCGAAACCACTGAAAAAGCGCGTAATGCAGACTACAACATGGCCGAGAAGATCCTCGCCGAGAAAGCGCCGATAGCCCCTATTTATCAATACACCAATGGCCGCCTCATTAAGCCCTGGGTTAAAGGGTATCCGATAAATAACCCGGAGGATGTTGCGTACAGTCGTACAATGTATATTGAAAAGCATTAAAAAAACAGGAAAGGCGCTTAAGTGGTTTTGGCAAATAGCCGTACATCGCTTAAGCGCCTGAACTCACGGTTCATGGTACCTACAGGCTAGTTATTATCAAAATTCCTTTCATAAAAAATCATTTATTCTTTTGATGAATGCTTCGAGCGACATCTCTTTTCCAGTTTATTGAAAAGCGTGCAAGCATTTATACATCCTCCATGTAATAGCTTAATTCCTGCTATTTAAAACCTGACTTTTGTCCGATATAGGATTTTTCCATATTCAGGAGGTTTATTGAATAAGATGATATGTCTCTGCGATTTTGCAGCTGATGCTTAAATCAGCATTGATATAAATCAATTATTCATCGACAGGTGGCAATGAATTCAATATTCTCTATCAAGGCAGACGTTCATGCTAATCTATTGTGAATAAATGGTTAATACTTTCTGCGTGCCACTTATATCTGGAATTTATAAATGCTAGTGATTAGTGGAAAATTCTTAAGAAAAATCCATATGCAGATCTTTGATCTGAAAAGTTGATCATGAATGGGCTTTTGATCTAATATGGTTTTGTAAAGACCCGTCACTCACTTAACTCGTATTTCTTGCAAAGAAAGGGACTGCTATGGCCGATTCATTTCAGAATGAGGTGCCCAAGGCACGCATAAATTTAAAACTGGCGCTGCATACAGGCGGCGCGCAGAAGAAAGTCGAACTGCCGCTTAAACTTCTCACTGTCGGTGATTTCAGTAATGGAAAAGAGAATCGTCCATTGTCCGAAAGGAAGAAAATCAACGTCAACAAAAATAACTTTAATAGCGTACTTTCGGAATTTAACCCGGAGGTTAATCTGACGGTGCCTAACACCATGGCTGTCGATGGTTCGGAGGAAAGTATAAAACTGAATTTCTCCGATATTAAGGATTTCGAACCTGAACAGGTTGCCCGCCAGATCCCTCAGCTCCGCGCCATGCTGGCCATGCGTAATTTATTACGCGACCTCAAATCCAATCTTCTTGATAACGCCACTTTCAGAAAAGAACTCGAGAAAATTCTTAAAGACCCGGCGCTTTCTCAGGAATTACGCGACGAAATGAGTGCACTGGCCCCGAAATAAGCGGCATGTGTAATTTGATGGATTAACCGGGAATATGCTGATGTCTGTGAATAGTGAAACCGCCTCCGCGCAGGGGCAGACCATCGTACTGGAAAAAGAGGGTGTTTACGCCTCCCTGTTTGAAAAAATCAACCTGACTCCGGCCTCGAGCCTGGGTGATATCAATGCGTTTCTGGATGATGCCGCGCTTTCTGACGCGCCGGCGGGTGAACGCCTGACGGCGGCGATGCAGGTGTTTATGGACTGCATCCGCAAATCTGGTCAGCCCGTGGAGAAGCTCGACAAGACCCTGATTGACCACCATATCGCCGAACTGGATTTCCAGATCAGCCGTCAGCTGGATGCCGTAATGCATCACCAGGCGTTCCAGAAGGTGGAGTCCCTGTGGCGCGGCCTGAAGCAGCTGGTGGACAACACCGACTACCGCCAGAATGTGAAAACCGAGATTCTGGACGTCTCCAAGGACGACCTGCGCCAGGATTTTGAGGATGCACCGGAACTGATCCAGAGCGGCCTCTACTGGCACACCTATACCGCCGAATACGACACCCCGGGCGGCGAGCCGATTGGCTCAGTGATTTCATCCTATGAATTTGACGCCAGTCCGCAGGATGTGGCGCTGCTGCGCAACATCTCGAAAGTGTCTGCCGCCGCACACATGCCGTTTATTGGCTCTGTCGGCCCGAAATTCTTCCTGAAAGACTCTATGGAAGAGGTTGCTGCGATTAAGGATATCGGCAACTACTTCGACCGCGCCGAGTACATCAAGTGGAAATCTTTCCGCGACACCGACGACGCCCGCTACATCGGCCTCGTGATGCCGCGCGTGCTGGGGCGTCTGCCGTATGGCCCGGACACCGTACCAGTACGCAGCTTTAACTACGTTGAGCAGGTGAAAGGCCCGGATCATGAGAAATACCTGTGGACCAGCGCGTCGTTCTCCTTCGCGTCAAACATGGTGAAGAGCTTCATCAATAACGGCTGGTGCGTGCAGATCCGTGGCCCGCAGGCGGGCGGGGCGGTGAAAGATCTGCCTATTCATCTGTACGATTTGGGTACCGGCAACCAGGTGAAAATCCCGTCTGAGGTGATGATCCCGGAGACCCGCGAGTTTGAGTTTGCCAACCTCGGCTTTATTCCGCTCTCGTATTACAAAAACCGCGACTATGCCTGCTTCTTCTCGGCGAACTCCGCGCAGAAACCGGCGCTGTACGACACCGCAGATGCCACGGCCAACAGCCGCATCAACGCCCGTCTGCCATACATCTTCCTGCTGTCGCGTATTGCGCACTATCTGAAGCTCATCCAGCGCGAGAACATCGGCACCACCAAGGACCGCCGTCTGCTGGAGCTGGAGCTGAATACCTGGGTGCGTAGTCTGGTGACGGAAATGACCGATCCGGGCGATGAGTTGCAGGCTTCTCATCCGCTGCGTGACGCGAAGGTGGTGGTGGAAGATATCGAAGACAACCCGGGCTTCTTCCGCGTGAAGCTGTTTGCGGTGCCGCACTTCCAGGTGGAAGGCATGGATGTGAACCTTTCTCTGGTGAGCCAGATGCCGAAAGCGAAAGCGTAACGTAAGGCAGGAAGCATGAAAACGGAACAACCGTTATGGGGCAGGGGCCAGATGGTCTCTCCCCAGCACTTCCAGCAACAGGCCGCGTATGCGGCCTGGTCTGCGGAATGCATCGCCCGGTTAGGCCTCTCCCATCCCTGGGGAGTGATTGAAGCCACTTTCGAACCGGATGCACTGAAACTGGGCCGCCTGCAGGCCCGCCATCTGCACATCCGTTTCCCCGACGGGACGCTTATCGACACGGATAATGCTGACGATCTGCCACCGGTTCTGGCGCTGGAGAGTGAATCAAATGAGGTGGTAGTGATGCTCGCGCTACCGCTGCTGCGCGCGAATGGTGGCAACTGTCTTAAGCCCGATGAGGTAGCCGGGCGTCCTGTTCGCTATGGCGAGCGTTGGCAGGATATCCGCAATTCCTTCGGGGACGATACCCGCAAGATTGCAGTAATGCGTCCTGAGCTGACGCTGCGGTTTGCACATCAGAACAACAGCGATTACCTGACCTGTCCGGTTGCCCGCCTGCAGCAGGATCTGCAGGGGGCGTGGCAGCCTGATGAGACGTTTCTCCCCCCGCTCCTGGCCATCGAGGGCAGCCGCTGGCTGTTAACCCAGCTCGAACAGCTGATGATCCAGCTACGTGTACGCCTGAGCCGACTGATGGCCATGCGACGGGAAAGTAATGAGCGCATGGCAGACTTTGCCGTGGCCGACGTGTCGCTGTTCTGGTTGCTGAATGCCCTCAACAGCGCTGAGCCCGTGCTGGGGCAGTTTCAGCGCCATCCGCAAAGTCCGCCTGAACGCCTGTATCCGGAGCTGGCCCGCCTGGCGGGCAGCCTACTGACCTTCTCGCTGGAGCACCAGGTGAGTGCGATCCCGGTCTGGCAGCACGAGCAACTGAATAACGTATTTCCGCCGCTGTTTGATTTACTGGGGGACCTTCTGGAAGCCAGTCTGCCATCGCGGGTGGTGGCGATTGAGCTTGAGCACGATGCCCGGCTGCACTTCTGGCAGGCCCGTCTGCATGATCCGCGTCTGCGTGAAGGGGCGGATTACTACCTCTCCGTGCGTTCAATGGTGCCGGTAGCTCAGCTGCAGGAGCAGTTCCCGCGCCAGTGCAAGGTTGGCAGCCCCGATCATGTCAGAAGTATCGTCAATTCATCGCGGGTGGGCGTGCCGCTGACCCCGCTGCGCCATGTGCCGGCAGCCATTCCGTTACGTCTGGAAAATCAGTATTTCAGTCTTGATGTCTCTCATCCTCAGGCCACTGAAATGCTCCAGGGCGGCACCTGCATGTTTTACGTTCCGGGCATGCTCGGCGAGCCTGAACTTGAACTCTTTGCGGTGCTGAGAACATGAGTGAGCGTAAACGCGGCGCTGCCGCGGCCATTGATATTGATGCCCTGCTGCAGGATACCTGGCTGCAGGTGATCAGCCTGCGTCACGGTCCGAAATTTCAGGATGGAGAAGGGCGCACGCTGTGGGAGCGTTGCATTGCTGATGTCGAACGTGTGCAGCGTGAGCTGAAAGCGGGCGAACTTGATGAAGCCAGCTGCCGGCATATTCTCACCGCACAATGTGCGCTGCTGGATGAGGCGGTTAAGAGTCGCGGTGTGGAGGATGATGCCTGCGTGCAGTGGTATGACATTCCCCTGCAGGGGCACTTCCTTGGCACCATGGACGCCGGTGACACGCTGTGCGATCGGATGCGCGATGTGCTGCGTGAACCGGCTCCTGACCACGCTGTCGTGACCTGCTTCCAGCGGGTCATGATGCTCGGATTCCTCGGCAACTTCCGCTCCCTATACGATCCTGAGCGGCAGAAACTCATGAATGCACTTAATGAACATGTTGCGCCGTTCAGCTATTCACAACCCCATCCCGTTCTGGCGGAAAGCCATGCCGGACGGGGGATAAGGGGTTGGCTTGCATCATGGCCCATGCGCATTGGCCTGAGTGTGGTGGTGGTCACCGCATTATGGTGGGGACTGGATTGCTGGCTGGATCAGACACTGCTTACCCTGCTGCCGGGAGCCGTGAAATGAGCCCTGCACAACAGCGCGGGCTTGCGCTCTGGGCTGCCCTGCTGAGTGCAGTGGTCTGCCTGTGGTTTCTGCCAGCATCCCGGCTGGTTTCCGTTCTCGTCCTGCTGGCGGTACTGGGGCTAATCATGGCGTTCTGGGCTGTCGCCTGCCGTCGCGTGCAGCACGATTTCACCCTGTGTCTGGAGGACCTGCCTGAAACGAGTTATTGCCAGCCCGTGGTACTGGTCTGTGGCGATCTGCCGCTTGCCTGGCCGCATCAGTCACCGGTACTTACTGTCACGCAGGGCTGCTGGATCCGTGTGGAGGATCATCTGGAACTGGAGCAGGCCGCCCGTCAGGTACTGTGGTTGCGCCCCGACTGGGGACGTCAGCTGTCAGTGATGGTCAGTGTTTGTCCGCAGCAGCACCCTGACAGTGAACGCCTTACCAGTCGTTTGCTTGCCCTGCGCTGGCAGATTAGTCGGTTGCGTAAAGCAACCGGCCATTCTGTGCCACTGGTTCTGAATGGACAGGTCGGCAGTGCGATGATGAATGACATGCTCTGGCAGACGGCGATCCTGGGGGAAGGGGTAAAGGTCTGGAGTGGGACTTCAGCGCCTGGCTCAGTTGCTGAATGGGTTAATACTGGCGGAACGCCTGCGATGCATCAACAGGTGCTTATGAACAGCCTGATGAGCTGGTTCCAACAGCACGTCCACGCTGTCCTTATGGATGAAAACCCCGATATTCCTGTCATTGAACCTGTTGCGGTTCTGTGGGGATTGGGCCCGATCCTGGCCGGAAGCATGGCCACCTCTGTCTGGACAGCGTGGTTGTCCCGCCATACTGCGATGCAGCAGGTGTCTGGCTGGCAGCCGGCGGGAACGGACAGTACGGTTATTTCCCTGTTCCCGAATTTTGTCCTCCCTTTACTGCCAGAAGGACGAGGCCTGACACCGCATGGACGAACCTGGCGCGGTGCGCTCGGAATCTTCACGTTGGCGACCATTGCTGCACTGCTCAGCAGTGGCTGGAACAACCGCCAGCTGCTGCAACGCGTTAGCTTCGATATTGTCCGTTACAACAGCATCGCCATGGATGATTACGGTCCTAAAGCCAGCGCCGTACAGGTGCTGCGCGAGGATGCGGCGCTGCTGGATGAGCATGCACGCAATGGTGTACCGGCCCGGCTGGGTCTGGGGCTTTATCGGGGGGAACGTCTGCGAATACCGGTGCTGGAAGCGATCCGCTCATATGTGCCACCACCTCCTCCACCAAAGCCTGTGGAAAAGGTCGCGCCGAAAATCATCCGCCTCGACAGCATGTCGCTGTTCGATACCGGCAAATGGGCGCTGAAACCCGCCTCAACAAAGCTGCTGGTGAACTCACTGGTGGGGATCAAGGCGAAGCCCGGCTGGCTGATTGTGGTCGCGGGCCATACCGACAGCACCGGGGATGACCAGTCCAACCAGGTGCTGTCCCTGAAGCGTGCGGAGTCGGTGCGCGACTGGATGCGGGACACCGGCGATGTGCCGGAGAGCTGTTTTGCGGTGCAGGGCTACGGTGAAAGCCGACCTGTCGCCACCAACGACACGGCGGAAGGCCGGGCGCTGAACCGCCGTGTCGAAATCAGTCTGGTGCCGCAGGCGAACGCCTGCCAGCTGCCGGGCAACACCCCCGCGTCATCGCAGGATGATGGCGCTGATAACAACTTAACGGAGTAATTAACATGGCAATTCCAGTCTATCTGTGGCTGAAGGACGACGGCGGCGCGGACATCAAAGGGTCTGTGGACGTTCAGGATCGTGAAGGCAGCATCGAGGTGGTGGCCCAGGAGCATAACCTGTACATCCCGACCGACAATAACACCGGCAAGCTGACCGGTACCCGTATCCACACCCCGTTCCTGTTCACCAAGGAAATCGACTCCTCCAGCCCGTACCTGTACAAGGCGGTGACCACCGGCCAGACCCTGAAGTCTGCGGAATTTAAGTGGTACAGAATCAATGACGCGGGCCAGGAAGTGGAGTACTTCAACACGAAGCTTGAGAACGTGAAGCTGGTGAAAGTGAATCCGAAGATGCACGACATCAAGGACCCGGCGTTCGAGAAGCACAACCACCTCGAGCAGATTGAACTGCGCTACGAAAAAATCACCTGGACCTACAAGGACGGCAACATCATTCATTCCGATTCCTGGAACGAACGCGCCACCGCGTAAGTCGCATGCGGACAGGGCCCTGTCCGCAGTTTTTTGCACAGCGTCTGTATGCACGGACGCTGTGCAAAGAAAAACACAATCTGCCTGCCCGACCTGATGCGCTTTGGGTTCCTGAATAACAGGGAACAGCGACGGGCGGTAGCGTGTCCGGAACTGATAAAGAGAGAGTCTCATGGAAAATCCCGCCATCCTGTTACGCCGTCTTAACCCTTACTGTGCCCGCGCGATGGAAGGGGCCGCTTCCCTGTGCCAGACCCGCGCCCATGCGGAAATCCTGCCCGAGCACTGGTTGCTGAAGCTGCTGGAGCAGGGTGAGGGCGACCTGACGGTGCTGGCGCGGCGCTACGAATGGGATATGGATACGATATGGCAGGATATGCTGGGTTTTCTGGACAGCCTGCCACGTTCGGTGCGCAGCCGTCCGCAGCTGTCGGACAGTGTCCGGGCTCTGATGCAGGAGGCCTGGCTGCACGCCTCGCTGTCGGGGGAAGAGCACATCCGCAGCATTCACCTCCTGATGGCCCTGGTGGACAAACCGAAACTGGTGCGCTGCGACGGCCTGTGGCCGCTGCTGACGCTGGCGCAGAGCCAGCTTGAGCGCCTGCGGGGGCTTCTGGATGCGCAGTCGGATGAACGCCCGGAGGTGCAGCAGGAAGCGGAGCTTACGCAGGGCGATGAGGTGGAGTTTGTCGGCCGTCCGGTGAATGCGGATATAAAAGGAGAGCTGAACCCGGCGTTACAGAATGCGCTGGACAGGTTCACCCTCGACGTCACCGCCCGCGCCCGTGAGGGCAGAATCGACCCGGTCTATGGCCGCGACAATGAAATCCGCCAGATGGTGGACATTCTTTCCCGGCGCCGCAAGAACAACCCGATTCTGGTGGGCGAACCGGGAGTCGGCAAGACCGCGCTCGTGGAAGGACTGGCGCTGCGCATCGCCGAAGGCAATGTGCCGGACGCGCTGAAGCCGGTCTCGGTACGCACCCTTGACCTCGGCCTGTTACAGGCGGGTGCAGGCGTGAAGGGGGAGTTTGAACAACGCCTGAAAAACATCATCGACGCGGTGCAGCAGTCACCCCTGCCGGTTCTGCTCTTCATTGACGAGGCGCACACCATTATCGGTGCGGGCAACCAGGCGGGGGGCGCCGATGCGGCCAACCTGCTGAAACCGGCGCTCGCCCGCGGTGAGCTCAGAACCATCGCCGCCACCACCTGGAGCGAATACAAGCAGTACTTTGAGCGCGACGCCGCGCTGGAGCGTCGTTTCCAGATGGTGAAAGTTGACGAGCCGGACGACGACACCGCGTGCCTGATGCTGCGGGGACTCAAGCCACGTTACGCGCAGCACCACGGTGTGCATATTACCGATGAGGCGGTCAGGGCGGCCGTCACGCTCTCCAGACGCTATCTGACCGGACGCCAGCTGCCGGACAAGGCGGTTGACCTGCTGGACACCGCTTCGGCCCGTGTCCGCATGAGCCTCGATACGGTGCCGGAGCCACTGACCAGGATGAAGGCGCAGCTCACGGCACTTGCCATGGAGAAACAGGCGCTGCTGGAGGATATCGCGGTGGGCAATACCGCCCACGGCGAACGTCTGGCCGCCATCGGAGAGGAAGAAGTCGGCATCATTTTGCAGCTCGATGAACGGGAAACCCGGTACGGCCAGGAGCTGAAACTCACGGAAGAACTGCTTGCCTGCCGCACGGATATCTCCCGCCAGGGAGAGATTGCGGACCTTCAGATGCAGCTTACTGCCGTGCAGCAGAATACCCCGCTGCTGGGGCTGGATGTGGACGCGCGTACCGTCGCCACCGTTATCGCCGACTGGACGGGCGTACCGCTCTCTTCCCTGATGAAGGACGAGCAGACGGAACTGCTGAGCCTTGAACACAGTCTGGCGAAACGCGTTGTCGGCCAGGACAGCGCACTGAATGCCATTGCGCAGCGCCTGCGCGCCAGCAAAACCGGTCTGGCGCCGGAGAACGGCCCGCAGGGCGTGTTCCTGCTTGTGGGGCCGAGCGGCACAGGCAAGACCGAAACCGCCCTGGCGCTGGCCGATGAACTGTTCGGCGGCGAGAAGTCCCTTATCACCATCAACCTCTCGGA
>ENA-UOYZ01000355-UOYZ01000355.1-food-metagenome-genome-assembly--contig:-NODE-355-length-11359-cov-42.165251_pt1 | contig 11359 bp, 11 predicted proteins | sample MGYA00249881_ERZ772720 | MGnify/ENA primary metagenome ERZ772720 (study PRJEB29005, sample SAMN08379459) | food metagenome | isolation source: cheese spiked with Escherichia coli O103 | study: EMG produced...
ATTTCTTTTTTTCATTGGAGCACCTGTGTTGTTCTGAGGTGAGCATATCACCTCTCTTCAGGTGGCCAAATTCAGTGTGCCACTTCATGAAGGACTAGCGTATGGTAATGAGCCACATCCCTGTAGACATCTCCTGTTTACATTCAGAAAAACGTCTGATTATTTTGCCAATTATAGAGTGTGATATATAAAACCTTAGTTCAGTGGATGAGGCAGTAATGCTCATTACTTCAGTAAGATTCAGGGCTTCACTGAAAAATTGAGGCGAATTCTGTTACGGTTTTTCTTACTGGTTGATACTGCTTTTGTCCTATGAGTCATCTCTGACTGAGAATTTACTTTCTGAATGGAGTCTCCGCTAACTGAGAAAGAGCACTATGAAGTTTTCAGTTGTCATAGCTGACTGCTCAAGCATTAAATGCTGATATTTTTAATACTCCTCAACTCAAACAACTGAGTATTCAGAATATCTCTTCTTCTTTCATATTCAGAAAGCATATCAGCGGTCTTTTTGTCCGTGTTTTGTGCATCTTTCTGTAGGCTTTCTGCTTGTTTAATTAACAACCATGCCTCCTTTAGAGATATACAAAAAGAATCAGCATCAGCAAATAGCATTCTGCTCTGTATATGCAACCTGATTGCATCATATCCGGCTATTTCAATACGAAATCCGTATTCCTTCAGAGCTGCTAGTGAAAGGCGAAAATCTTGTTGCAAAGTGTCAGCAGAAGTTAAATTTATGGTGTTAAGTTTTTCAAGGTGTTTAACTATTTCTTCTTTGGCATCGATCGCTTCAGTTAGGAGTTTTCTTGATTTAGTGATCTTCTTCTCATTTTCTTTAAGTTTCACTCTAAGAGTATCTTTGTATTCCGTTATTTCCTTATTTCTCTTTTCTATAAAACTTTGGTTGATAATCAAGTCATTTTCATATTGAGTGTTTTTATTCCAAAAGGAACTCCATGAAGGTGGTATATCAGAAAATATATCAATATTGGGAGGCATTACATAAATATCTATAATTTGATGACTATCAGAATCATACTCAATAGATTCTTTACACTGATTTAAAGTATGGAGATGTGACAGCATTCTCCCACTCCTTCTGTACTGTAATAAGAAATAAAGTTACTGTTTATGTGTGAGAATTCATATTATTCATGAAAAACCCATGTCAAGATATAATCTTGAACAAGATTTTACAACACATATGAGTAATTTAATTTTTATGTATAATTCCATTTATTACAAAAGTCAACAGAATATAATCAATGAAATTTATTCTTTATGTTATTGATACTGATGGATTTCTATAGGTCAGCAACCATATGGGTATTTCACCTACGGTAAAATAGATGTTCCACTTGGTGATATTTTGTAATATAGATCACAAAAAATAAAGAATGTTGTATAAGCTTAACACCATATTCATTTGTAATAATGATTATTAAATTCAATTTGATAGTAGCTTATGTGCGATTATTGATAGATAAAGACTATATGATTAATAGTCTAATTCTTTTGCATGATTGTGGTAATTTTTATATATAGAGGGAAATTTATTTAACACTGGAGCAATGTAATATGATAAAGAAAACACTATCTATCTTAATTGTCTTAGCTCTCTCGGGTAATCTGCCTACTGCTATTGCAGATGCAAAAAACAACTCAGATAAATTTTATTATCCTACAACTCTTGATTTATCACCATTAAGATTACACAGCCCAGAGTCAAATCCATATGGGCCGGACTTTAATTATGCTGCCAGATTTAATAATCTGGATATGGAAGCACTGAAAAAAGATATAAGAAATTTACTAACTAGCTCTCAGGAATGGTGGCCAGCAGATTATGGTAACTATGGTCCTTTCTTCATTCGAATGGCTTGGCATGGTGCTGGAACATACCGTACATACGATGGTCGAGGTGGTGCAAGTGGTGGTCAGCAGCGTTTTGAACCGTTGAACAGCTGGCCTGATAACGTTAATCTGGATAAAGCCCGCAGGCTGCTATGGCCGATCAAAAAGAAATACGGATCTAGTATTTCTTGGGGAGACTTAATGGTTCTTACGGGAAATGTGGCTCTTGAATCAATGGGATTTAAGACTCTGGGATTTGCCGGTGGTAGGGAAGATGACTGGGAGTCGGACTTGGTCTACTGGGGGCCAGGAAATAAGCCTTTATCAGATAACAGGGATAAAAAAGGAAAACTTCAGAAACCTCTGGCCGCCACTCAGATGGGACTTATTTATGTAAATCCTGAGGGGCCTGGAGGAAACCCGGATCCTATGGCGTCCGCTAAAGATATACGGGAAGCTTTTTCCCGTATGGCTATGGATGATGAGGAAACAGTTGCTCTAATTGCAGGTGGACATACGTTCGGTAAAGCACACGGTGCTGCCTCACCTGAAAAATGCCTTGGTCCTGCACCTGATGGGGCTGCTCTGGAAGAACAGGGACTGGGATGGAAGAACAAATGTGGAAGCGGTAATGGAAAGGATACTATATCCAGTGGTCTGGAGGGAGCTTGGTCAACCTCCCCAACACAGTTTACAATGCAATATCTGAAAAATTTATATAAATATGACTGGGAATTGCATAAAAGCCCTGCAGGAGCCTATCAGTGGAAACCTAAAAATGCAGCTAATATTGTACAGGATGCACATGATCCTTCCGTATTGCATCCTCTTATGATGTTTACCACAGATATTGCTCTTAAAGTAGATCCTGAGTATAAAAAAATAACAACCCGCTTTTTGAATGATCCAAAAGCTTTTGAGCAGGCGTTTGCTAGAGCATGGTTTAAACTGACACACCGTGATATGGGGCCTGCGGCTAGATATATTGGTAATGATATTCCTGAAGAAACATTTATCTGGCAGGATCCTCTTCCTTCCGCTGATTATACTATGATTGACCATAATGATATTCAATACTTGAAAGAGAAGATACTAAGTTCCGGTATTCCGACTTCTGAATTAATAAAGACAGCTTGGGCTTCTGCCTCAACATTCCGTGGAACAGATTACCGTGGCGGAAGTAATGGTGCCCGTATTCGCCTTCAACCAGAAAAGGACTGGGAAGTAAATGAACCAGAAAAACTAAAAACTGTACTGGAATCCCTGAGCTCAATACAGTCAGAATTTAATAAAAAACAGCAAGATAATAAGAAGGTTTCTCTGGCAGATCTCATTGTTCTGGCAGGTAATGCGGCAATAGAAGATGGCGCCAAGAAGGCGGGGGTAAACCTAGAAATACCGTTCACACCAGGAAGAACAGATGCATCTCAGGAGCAGACAGATATTGTTTCGTTCAGTGTGCTGGAACCAACAGCTGATGGATTTAGAAATTATTATTCAAAAAGCAAAAGCCATAATTCACCAGTAGATAGTCTGGTTGATAAGGCCAGTAAACTCAATTTGACTGTTCCTGAAATGACCGTATTGTTAGGTGGTTTACGTGTTATGGACATCAATACAGACCATTCTGCTAGGGGCGTGTTTACTGAAACACCGGGAGTTCTTGATAATCAGTTCTTCATTAACTTACTGGATATGTCAACCCGATGGAGTAAGTCAGATAAAGATGAAGATACTTATAATGGATATGATCGCCATACTGGTAAACAAAAATGGACAGCCTCATCAGTAGATTTAATATTCAGCTCAAATCCTGAATTACGTGCAGTAGCGGAGGTTTATGCTTCTGATGATGGCCGTGATAAATTTATTCACGACTTTGTTAATGCATGGAATAAAGTCATGAATAATGATCGATTTGATTTATTAAAAAAATAATAGACTAACAGGGGGGGAAGATCCCCCCTTAATATTGGATGAAATATGAAAAATACCAAAACAATCATGATTAGTGGCATTATGGCATTATATATGTTAGGAACTACTATTTCATATGCTAACAGTCTTGCAGATAATATGCAGATTCTTGCAGAAAACCTATCAGTCCTTCAGTCATCAACAGATAAAAATGAGTTGCTAACAGCATTGGATCTTATGAATAAAGCAGTTGATGAGTCAATGAATATTCTTCCTGTAAAACTCTCTCCAGATGATAAAAAAGGTGCGGATGATTATATAAATGGATTAAAAATGCTTAAAAATGAAATTGGAATTATAAGAGAGAGTATATCAAACGGTAACCTTTCTAATATTAATGACTCAGTCAGTAAGATTAATAATATTCGAATAGAAAACCATAAAAAATTCAGATGATTATTTTATTATAACCTGCATGTAAGATAATGGAGTCATACATTATTGTATGATGTTGGATATACAATATCTACGTTTTTATGGGAAAGAGCTACTTTTACATATTAATAGTTATGCAGAAGACGTTATCCAATGAGCCGTATTAATAGATAAGTTTAAATATCCTATCCAGGACAACAGTTCGCATACTTGGTTTGCCGGCTAGTCCTGGATATATTTAATGAGGTAACGCAGATATTTTTCTGTCTTCTACTATATGTACATTAATTCCGTGATAGCATTTATTCTGAGTAACATACTTAATACCTCTGAGATTAGGTCAAAGTATCGGACTGACGTACACATCAGTGAAGTGGTCAACAAAAGCTGGCCACCGAGTTAAAGTTTTTCCAGGATCGATTTTCCGTAAGCGTCAACGGAGCACCGTATTGACGCTTATTTATTAGTGAGAACCACGTTCCATGACAGGAGTTCGTCAACACGGTTGGAGGGCCATTCCGGCAGTACGCTCAGAATATGGCGCAGATATGCTTCCGGATCGATACCGAAGAACACGTAGACTGCACGAAGCGCTCTTTCCGCTGTGTTATTGTCCGCCTCCGCCATACCGTCATCACTGTAATAACAGAGGGTGTCCCACTGATTCAGGATATAGCTGAACGTTTCGCCAGTCTGGATTTTTTCGGCAGCGTGCCATTCTTCTCCACCATCCATTCATGTAGCGACGTCAGTAACGCTTTGCTTCGCTGCTGCCTGACTGCAAGACGCTCTGACTCTGGTAATCCCCGTATTTCATCCTCGATGGCGTACAGTTCACTGATTCGCTTCAGGGCTTCTTCTGCCGTCGCACTTTTGCTGCTGATGTATACATCGTGGATTTTTCGCCGGGCATGGGCCCAGCACGCAACTTCTGTCAGTGCACCACCTTCACGTTCTGCACTGAACAACCTGTCGTAACCTGTGAACGCATCCGCCTGCAGGATACCCCGGAAGGGGCGGAGGTGTTGCTCCGGGTGTTTCCCCTGCCGGTTCGGCGAGTACGCGAACCAGACCGCTGGAGGAGATGACGAACCCACATTGCGATCATCCCGGACATACGTCCAGATACGCCCTGTTTTCGCCTTTTTCTGACCCGGTGCCAGTACCTTTACCGGAGTGTCATCAATGTGAACCTTGCGGGTATTCATCACATAACGGTACAGGGTATCATTCAGCGGCGTCATTAACTGGCAGCACGCGTCAACCCAGTTGGAGAGTAATGCATCCGGCGCACAATCAGCTCTCCTGTACAGTCGCTGACGTGGCTAATGTACACACGGTAGTCGTAACTTACGGGGAGAGCCATAAACCAGCCTGCCTGTCTCTGGAGGAGACTAAGTCGGTTTACATCGTCATTGAGAAAAATTCCGTTCCATATGTCGTTCATGAGTCTCATCCTGTAAAAGCAGTGATCGCTGTGGTGAGACTGTAGCGCGTTTTTATTCAGAGACTGACATCTAAATTTAGCTACTCCGACCATTGTTATTGCAAGATTAAAAAGTCACTCGGTTTAGCCAGTTTCAAATGTCACCTGAAGTGACATGGACAGGGGCGAAAGTTTAGTTCTGAAGGGAAAGGGTGATAAGAGATAAAATATCTGGCCTGCGGTAGCAGACCAGACTTATTAGTTTGAGCGAGAGTCATTACTCTACACAGTAATCAATTCTGCAATTTTTGTTGCGACAACTTCCAGCGTGTCTTCTCCCGTGTCCAGACCGCTTCGGGATGCGAGCAAGGGACTAACATTGCGGAGAGCTTCATACGTTGTGTTATGAACGATCGGTACGAGTTGGTTACCGGCCAGTAAAGCTGAGAGCTCTTTATCAGCAACGCCTTCTTTGGGCAGTCGGTTTAACAGCGCTGGAGTCACTAATACCAAACCGATTCGAGAATTTGCTAATCCTTTATCGATGGCACGCATCATGGGAACGCCAAGAGCAAGATCCTTTTCGCTAAACCATACTTTGACGCCTGCAGCCTCGAGCAAATCGTGTAGCTCTTTGGCTACACCTTGTCGATCATCCCAAGCGTGACAAAGGAATACATCACGCAAATCCGGCTTCTCTGCTACAAGCTTCTCCACCGTTTGGCGAATCGGTGTGAGGGATTGTACCTGGGCGGTTGTGTAGGAAACGGAAGACCCCGATTTTGACCAGCGGGGCTTTGTGCCGCTGCTGGATCCTCCGCCACTGCTTCCACGACTTCCGCCAGCGCTGCCTGACGAGGAGTAGGACGGATAACTATCATAACTGTAGCTGCTGCGGCGATAACCACTGCGATTGCGACAGGCTGGACAGGCAGCCGCAGCTGCTGCTGAGCTATGTCCACGTACAGGAGCCGTACATCTGGCCATGTTCTCATTTCCCCTTAGTATTCTGGAATAAATCCGCTGTGATAGTAAAACCAGATAAGTAATGGGGATTATTGATTGCAAACTCAATGTCCATATTTTCAAAAGCTTGCACTTCATCACACTGTCACAGCTGAACTATCCAATAAAACCAAAAGAGCAGGGGGCTAGCGTTTCCGACTGGCTCTGAATTCATCCGGATTTATCAGAACCGGATTAATCATCCTGAGTTGTTCCTGAACTCTGGCCTGGGCCCGTCGTTTGGGCATCTTTTTGCTCCGGTCACGCTTGCCATCGCGTTCAAGTTCATCCATTTTGCTTTGAGCCAGTTTTAAAACAGCCCCAAGACGTTTGTTATCAACGATTTGCCCCTGATCAACGCATTCCAGTTTGTCGAACACCTGATATTTGAGTGAACGGTAACCGTATTTGAATGCCAGTGTACCGTCAGGATAGTCGTAGACTGTTATTTTCTCGCCAGCGATACGAGCATTTTCTTCTGTTGGGTCAACGAGATATATCATTTTGTCATATCGGAATGTCAGTGTTTTCGATAGCTTGCACGATTCCTGCCATGCAAATATATCATCCAGCTCTTCGCCACTTTCTGCCACCGGGCGATGCAAATCTTTGGGATACTTTGCGGGCCTGGCGAAACGACGATTGAAGTCAGCTATGAAAGTAGCCAGCCAGGCGTTCACTGCTTCAATGCTGCTAATTCCTTTAAGACGCATTTCCTTGATAAGTCGGTCCTGAAGTGTCTGATTTGCTCGCTCCACACGGCCTTTAGCCTGCGGACTGTTGGCACAAATCAACTCGATCCCCAGTTCAGAAAGTACACGGCCAAACTGTGTGATGCCGGTTGTGGTTGAACCACCATTATTGACCCTGAAAATGCCGTGCTTGTCGCTGTAGAATGCAAGTGGCTTGCCGTGTTGTTCGAGATACTCGCGGGTGGCCATCATGTAATCAAAGGCTGATTCAGTCTTACCAAAGCGGAGGTGCATCAGGCGGCCAGTCGCATCATCAATAAAGACGAGCAGGCAGCATTTCGGCGCCCGGCCTTCAAACCAGTCATGTGGAGAACCATCAATCTGAACAAGTTCTCCCAAGCAGTCACGCCGATATCTGGGCTGATGAACACGGGGCCTGCGACGTGAGTAAGGAACCCAGAGTCCATCAGCCGTCATCCATTTTCTGAGCGTTTCAACAGATACTGTGATGTTGTGCCGTTCGCGTAATTTTTCTGCGGCCAGTGTTGGTCCAAAGTCGCTGTAATGGTCGTGAAGTAACGAAAGAACACGCAGCTTCAGTGACTCAGGAAGCCTGTGATTACCGGGGCGTCCACGCCGAAGGTTTGCCAGTCCTGCTGCGCCAGATTCGTGAAAGCGGTTCATCAGACGCTGTGTCTGACGTTCGGTCAGAGCAAGCAGCTGAGCTGCATCACGACGGCGCATGCGCTTTTCAACAACTGACTGAATGACATTGATCCGACTGAGTTCTTTATCTGACATGGTCACAAGCATCCTGATGTCTCCGTGGCCTGAGGATTGGATCCTTTATGCCAGAAAAAGTGACATTACTAAATGGGTTAAAAGTGACATCAGAATATTGGAGTTACAACCATAGAGCGCATAATCTATCTTATGTTAAATTTTCATCTGTATCATGTCCGATGTTCTTTCCTTTCTTTATATTTTACATCTGTTCACTTAATGTTCAACTATATAGTGATTAGACATTTTAATATCGTGTTAAGATACAGAGAGTTAGTGAAAAACGACAACTCTTATTAAGTATTTGTTTTTTAATTATTAAGTGATAGATAGAATATACCTATAGGAATAATCACAAATACAAACACTTGCAAAATTCATATTTTTCAATTAGTTAATAAACAACATTAACAATAAGTGCTTTATTTATTCTATTGCGCTTTATTTAAGAATTTTTACGTTTAAAATAAAAAAATAATCAACTAGGAGACTGTAATATTAACATAATAACCAAAATTGATTCATCCATCCTTTTATTTTGAATTGACATAGAAGGATTGATTTTATTTACAAAAATAACCATTTAATTATTAAATGGAAAGATAATAGCTATTCCATACATAATAATTATTATTCCTACTAATTGGGTTTGTTTATAATATAATAAACGCTTAGATTGTGACTACCATCTAAAAGATGGAGCATTTGAATGAAGATGATATGACAGATAATGAAAAAATAGAGCTAATGATAAAAGAAATAAAGTCTGTTATTTTAAAAACGACGGGGGAAGACAGCAGGGTAAGTATTGTAGAAACTGATGGATGCAAACATCTCTATTACTACAAGGATATTCAGTAAATGAGATATCCAAACAAAGAAAAAGAAGTATAAAGACAATTTCTTGCCAAAAAATAAAGTTGTATAAAAAACTTGGTGTGACAAACGATCTAACTTTATGGAGAGATATTTTTTTATTATTTAAGGTAAGTATACAGTCTAAAAATATCTGCCATAATAACTTTAATAAGTTTACTTTAAAAGATATTCACTCTAAGCATTACATTATGTCACATTATAACATATATTATTAACCAATATATAATACAAAAAACTGGAGCATTTCTGGATGTGATATTACTATTTCCCCAAAAAACATATGTGATAACATTTTATCATTAGACTCTGGATTGATTAATTCAAGGAAAACCAATAATATATTACCTTATTTATTTAGACGTCTTGATAAATTATTAACCAATATAAAATATCATCTTCCACATAATTTCTTTATTACTGTGAATATTAATCCTGAAGATATTATCACCTGTGATCTTGAAAGGGAATGTTTGCATTTTATCAAAGTTTTTGGGAATGACAGAATAAGGCTTACCCTGCAATTATCAACTACAGATGATCTTTGCATAATACAAAAAAAACAGTCTTCTTTAAACCGGCTCAGGAATAACAATATATATTTATCTCTTAATGATTTCGGTATTGGCTATGCAGAACTATCACACTTGCAAAACATACCTTTATCATATATAAGTTTGCATAAAACAATATTCCATAATATAGAGGATAGTAGGTTAACAGATATAATAGCAACTACTATTATTGATTTATCAAAACAATTGAATATAGATGTTATTGCTGATGGTATAGAAACAAAAAATCAGGCTGAATACATGATTGGAAAAGGAATTAAATATTTAAAAGGTCCTGTATTATCCTCTCCACTATCAGAGGATGAATTTTTACGTAAGTTGTTAGAGTCATTTAATAAAGTCTAACAATCAGAACTATCTTCTACAAGGAGGAGTGATTAGTTCAAGCATAGAACATCTGTGGTCCAGAATAGAAAAACGCCGTATACTGTTCTAAGAGAATATTTAGGATTCTGTGTAAATGCCTTTTCTCAGATGTGACCGTCCAAGTGGTCACCATACTTGATAATAAAACGGCTCATTTCCATACGGCAGTCCTTCAACGGCATCATCCATTTCTGGGATGCCGACTGGATTGCCTGCCACACCACTTTGTTCACCGAGTCGTCTGTCCGGAAGACTTTATACTTTTTTGAACGCATGGGGATCGCTGTTTAGAGACTCGATGGAATTCGTCGTAGATAGCACTTTGCAGATGGCTGGATTTTCCCCTATATTTCCAGACACCTGTTATCACTTAACCCATTACTGGCCCGCTGCCGTAGATATTCCCGTGGCGAACGATAACCCAGTGCACTATGCGGATCCATTCGTTATCATGCTCGAACACTTCTGCAAGGTTCTTTGCTGCCGTGAACCCGTCTGGTTTGAGCATGACACTGATGTAGTCACGCTTTATCGTTTTCACTAAGCTCTTTGCTATGCCGTTACTCTCCGGACTCCACACCGCCGTGTTCTTCGGTTCAAGTCCCAACATCCGGGCAAACTGTCGTGTTTCATTATCCCGGTGGCATGAACCATTATCCGTCACTCTACTGGAGACGCCGGAAGCTCGTTGCCGAAGCGGCGTTCCACCGCTCCCAGCATGACGTCCTGTACTGTTTCACTGTTGAAGCCGCCCGTAGTGACCGCCCAGTGCAGTGCCTCACGGTCACAGCAGTCCAGCGCGAACGTGACTCGCAGTTTTTCTCCGTTATCACAGCGGAACTCGAACCCGTCAGAGCACCATCGTTGATTGCTTTCTTTCACGGCCACTTTGCCAGTATGTGCCCGTTTCGATGGCGGTACAGCGGTTTTTCGCTCAAGCAACAGCGCATTCTGGCGCATGATCCGGTAAACACGTTTGGCATTGATCGCAGGCATACCATCAAGTTCGGCCTGTCTGCGAAGCAGCGCCCATACCCGACGATAACCATACGTGGGCAGCTCTCCGATAACATGGTGTATACGGAGAAGCACATCCGTATCATCTGAGTGACGGCTGCGGCGACCATCTTTCCAGTCATCGGTTCGTCTGAGAATGACGTGCAACTGCGCACGCGACACTCGGAGACAACGGCTGACTAAGTTTACTCCCCATCCCCGGGCAATAAGGGCGCGTGTGCTATCCACTTTTTTGCACGTCCATATTCAACGGCTTCTTTAAGGAGTTAATTTTCCATCGTTTTTGCCGAGCAGTCGCTGGAGTTCTTTAATCTGCTTCATGGCAGCAGCAAGTTCAGAGGTAGGAACGACCTGTTCTCCTGCGGCCACAGCAGTAAGACTTCCCTCCTGGTATTGCTTGCGCCAGAGAA
>ENA-UOYZ01000360-UOYZ01000360.1-food-metagenome-genome-assembly--contig:-NODE-360-length-11211-cov-4.265866_pt1 | contig 11211 bp, 9 predicted proteins | sample MGYA00249881_ERZ772720 | MGnify/ENA primary metagenome ERZ772720 (study PRJEB29005, sample SAMN08379459) | food metagenome | isolation source: cheese spiked with Escherichia coli O103 | study: EMG produced...
CGTCTTCCCGGCTATCGACTACAACCGTTCCGGTACCCGTAAAGAAGAGCTGCTTACCACTCAGGAAGAGCTGCAGAAAATGTGGATCCTGCGCAAAATCATCCATCCAATGGGCGAAATCGACGCAATGGAATTCCTCATTAACAAACTGGCGATGACTAAAACGAACGACGATTTCTTCGACATGATGAAACGCTCGTAACGCAAATAATCCCAGTAAACGCCACGTTTTTACGTGGCGTTTTTTATTTATGGGCTATACGCTATTACCACACACTCCCAATTTTGCCCGGTCGGTGCGACAATAAGAAAATTCGCACAGTAAAAATATTAATAGCTTGAATAATAAACAAATGGGTCGCAAGAGGTGTGCTTTATGCCTTCTGGCTTGATGCCATCATGGTTATACTTCTTTGACTAACATATGTTGAGAACATCCGTTGTGAACCTATTCGATACGTTTGCTGAACTCACCAGTATTTTTTTGTTCACTACTTGCTTTCTTTTTTTAGCACGTAAGGTAGCAAAATATGTCGGTTTAGTGGACAAACCTAACTTCCGTAAACGGCACCAAGGTATGATTCCCTTGGTGGGAGGAATCTCCGTTTTTGCAGGTGTTTCTTTCACTTTTGCTGTCGCGGATTACTATATCCCACATGCCAGGCTGTACCTGTGCTGTGCGTCTGTTCTGGTTGTTGTGGGGGCACTTGATGATCGCTACGATATCAGTGTAAAAATTCGAGCCTTCGTGCAGGCTGCAGTTGCTCTTGCCATGATGGTGGCGGCAAACCTTCACCTTAGCACTCTTGGATACATTTTTGGTTCCTGGGAGATGGTACTTGGGCCATTTGGTTACTTCCTTACACTCTTTGCCGTATGGGTCGCCATCAATGCATTTAATATGGTAGATGGGATTGATGGTTTATTGGGCGGACTATCTTGTGTTTCATTTGCTGCCATTGGCATAATCTTATGGTTTGATGGTCAATACAGCCTGGCAATGTGGTGTTTTGCTATGATTGCGGCCATTCTGCCCTATATTCTTTTAAATCTTGGCGCGCTGGGCCGTCGCTATAAAGTCTTTATGGGCGATGCGGGTAGCACATTGATTGGTTTCACTATTATCTGGATCTTATTGGAAACCACTCAGGGTAAAACACATCCAATCAGCCCGGTTACAGCGCTTTGGATCATTGCCATTCCGCTGATGGATATGGTGGCGATTATGTATCGTCGTCTGCGTAAAGGAATGAGCCCATTTTCTGCGGACCGGCAGCATATTCATCATCTGATTATGCGCGCCGGCTTCACGTCTCGTCAGGCGTTTGTGCTGATTACGCTAGCGGCTGCTATTCTGGCTGCGATTGGCGTTGCCGCGGAATACGCTCATTTCATTCCTGAATGGGTAATGTTGGTATTATTCTTGCTAGCATTTTTCATGTACGGTTACTGCATCAAGCGTGCATGGAAAGTTGCGCGTTTTATTAAACGTTTAAAACGCAGGATGCGTCGGAACAGTGGCAAAAACACAACTTTAACTAAGTAAAACCGGGACTATGATGACTCAACCGTTGGCGGGAGCGAAATCAGTGGGCACTGAGAACGAGCTGGATATTCGTGGTTTGTTTCGAGTGTTATGGCAGGGCAAACTGTGGATTGTGGGGATTGGCCTGGGGTTCGCGCTGTTAGCGCTTGCCTACACCTTCTTTGCGAAACAAGAGTGGAGCGCCACGGCGATCACAGACCGACCAACGGTGAATATGCTTGGAGGCTACTACTCCCAGCAGCAATTCCTGCGTAATCTTGATATCAAGGCCAATCTGGCGACCCCGGATCAGGCCTCGGTGATGGATGAGTCCTACAAAGAGTTTGTGATGCAGCTGGCGTCGTGGGATACACGTCGCGATTTCTGGTCCCAGACAGACTACTACAAGCAGCGTATGGTCGGTAACAGCAAAGCGGATGCCGCGCTGCTGGATGATTTAATCAACAACATTCAGTTTATGCCTGGCGATGTGCTCCGTAACGTTAGCGACAGCGTGAAGCTGATTGCGGAAACGGCGCCTGACGCCAATAACCTGTTGCGTCAGTACGTTGCTTTTGCCAGCCAGCGTGCGGCCAGTCATCTGAATGACGAGCTGAAAGGCGCCTGGGCTGCGCGAACTATCCAGATGAAAGCGCAGGTCAAACGTCAGGAAGAGGTCGCTAAGGCCATCTTCGCCCGTCGCGTGCATAATATTGAGCAGGCGCTGAAGATTGCGGAACAGCACAATATTTCCCGTAGCGAAACGGATGTTCCGGCTGACGAACTCCCTGATTCAGAAATGTTCCTTCTTGGTCGCCCAATGCTTCAGGCACGTCTGGAAAATATCCAGGCCGTTGGCCCTGACTTTGACCTTGATTACGACCAAAACCGCGCCATGCTCAATACGCTCAACGTCGGTCCAACGCTGGACCCGCGTTTTCAGACCTATCGTTATTTAAGAACGCCTGAAGAGCCTGTAAAACGCGATAGTCCGCGTCGCGCATTCCTGATGATCATGTGGGGGATTGTGGGCGCACTGACTGGCGCTGGCGTAGCGTTATTACGTCGCCGCACAAACTAAGAACGCCGTCTACGATGAAGGCTGCGGCCTTCATCGTCTAATCGAAGAGAATCGATGTGAAAGTACTAACCGTATTTGGCACCAGGCCGGAGGCCATCAAGATGGCGCCTCTGGTTCATGCGCTGGCCAGAGATCCTGATATTGAAGCGAAAGTGTGCGTGACTGCCCAGCACCGTGAGATGCTCGATCAGGTCTTAACCCTCTTTTCTATCGTCCCGGATTACGATCTCAATATAATGAAACCGGGACAGGGACTGACGGAAATCACCTGCCGTATTCTGCAAGAATTAAAGCCTATTCTGGAGTCGTTCAAGCCGGATGTAGTGCTGGTGCACGGCGACACCACCACCACCGTGGCGACCAGCCTGGCCGCGTTCTATCAGCGTATCCCTGTTGGCCATGTCGAAGCGGGACTGCGTACCGGCAATCTTTATTCCCCGTGGCCGGAAGAGGCCAACCGTACGCTCACCGGTCACCTGGCGATGTACCATTTTGCGCCAACCGAGAACTCACGTCAGAACCTGCTGCGCGAAAATATCAGCGACAGCAAAATCTTCGTTACCGGCAATACGGTCATTGATGCGCTGATTTGGGTGCGTGACCGCGTGCTGGCTAACAGCGAGCTTCAGGCAGAACTCGCTGCGCGCTATCCGTTCCTGAACAACGGCAAGAAAACGATTCTGGTGACGGGACACCGCCGCGAAAGTTTTGGCCGTGGCTTTGAGCAAATCTGCCACGCGCTGGCTGAAATCGCCGCGCAGAATGAGGATGTGCAGATTGTCTATCCGGTGCACCTTAACCCTAACGTCAGCGAACCGGTCAACCGTATCCTGGGCCACGTGGAAAACGTGCTCCTGATAGAGCCGCAGGACTATCTGCCATTTGTCTGGCTGATGAACCACGCCTGGCTGATCCTGACCGATTCTGGCGGCATTCAGGAAGAGGCGCCTTCCCTCGGTAAGCCGGTACTGGTGATGCGCGAAACCACTGAACGTCCGGAAGCGGTCACTGCCGGTACCGTGCGTCTGGTGGGAACGGATCCGCGTCGTATTGTCGAAGAGGTCACGCGCTTACTGCATGACGAAGAAGAGTATCAGGCGATGAGCCGTGCCCATAACCCGTACGGGGACGGGCAGGCTTGTGGACGTATTTTGCACGCACTTAAACACAATCGGGTAACGCTATGAGTTTTACTACCATCTCTGTTGTTGGTCTCGGCTATATCGGGCTGCCTACTGCGGCGGCCTTTGCCTCTCGTCAAAAGCAGGTTATTGGCGTAGATATCAACGCGCATGCGGTAGAAACCATCAACCGTGGCGAAATTCATATCGTGGAGCCCGATCTCGATCGTGTGGTGAAAAAGGCGGTGGACGGTGGCTTCCTGCGCGCCAGCACCACGCCGGTAGAAGCCGATGCGTACCTGATTGCGGTGCCTACGCCCTTTAAAGGCGATCATGAGCCTGACATGGTTTACGTCGAGGCGGCGGCAAAATCCATTGCGCCTGTGCTGAAGAAAGGAGCGTTGGTTATCCTTGAGTCCACTTCACCTGTTGGGGCAACCGAGCAGATGGCACAGTGGCTGGCCGAGGCGCGTCCCGATCTCAGCTTCCCCCAGCAGGCGGGCGACCAGGCCGATATCAACATCGCCTACTGCCCTGAGCGCGTACTGCCAGGCCAGGTGATGGTGGAACTGATTAAAAATGACCGCGTGATTGGCGGCATGACCCCAGTCTGCTCCGCGCGCGCCAGCGAGCTGTATAAGATCTTCCTTGAAGGCGAATGCGTGGTGACCAACTCCCGCACCGCCGAGATGTGCAAACTGACCGAAAACAGCTTCCGCGATGTTAACATTGCATTTGCGAATGAACTGTCGTTGATTTGCGCCGATCAGGGGATTAACGTCTGGGAACTTGTTCGCCTTGCCAATCGTCACCCACGCGTGAACATCCTTCAGCCGGGGCCGGGTGTGGGTGGGCACTGTATCGCTGTCGATCCGTGGTTTATCGTGGCGCAGAATCCGGAACAGGCGCGCCTGATTCGCACCGCGCGCGAAGTAAACGACCACAAACCGCACTGGGTTATCAACCAGGTGAAAGCCACGGTGGCGGATTGCCTCGCCGACAGCGGTAAACGTGCCAGTGAGCTGAAAATTGCCTGCTTTGGTCTGGCATTCAAACCGAATATTGACGATCTTCGCGAAAGCCCGGCAATGGAAATTGCCGAAACGATCGCAGCCTGGCACAGCGGTGAAACGCTGGTGGTTGAGCCGAATATTCATGCATTGCCGGCAAAACTTGCCGGTCACTGCACCCTTACCGCACTGGATGACGCGCTGGCGACGGCGGATGTGCTGGTGCTGCTGGTGGATCACAATGCGTTTAAAGCGGTCTCCGCTGATGCCGTGCGTCAGCAGTATATTGTTGATACTAAGGGCGTTTGGCGTTGATTACTCTCAACGGCGTGCTGGAGTCCCTTGAGTGGGAAAGCGTATTTTTTTCGCTCCCCTCAGCGATAGTGCATCTGCGCGATAACGCTCCTGCGTTGCAGGACGCAGACTTCAGCGCCTGGCAACGCGTACAGGCTAAGATCCCGGCGGACCGCGCCGATCTGCTGGACGCGCTCCAGCAGCACGGATTCCGGCTGGTCGAGGGCGAGGTTGATCTCACTGTTACCGTGGCCCGCCACGGCTCACCGGGCGCGGAAATTGCAACGGAGCAGGATATCCCCGCGCTGCGCAAGATGGCGGAGCTGGCTTTCGCTCAAAGCCGTTTCCGGGCGCCCTGGTATGCGCCCGATGACAGCGGCCGCTTTTATGCCCGGTGGATAGAGAATGCAGTTAAAGGCACGTTTGACCACGTCTGTCTGGTGTTCCGTACTGCCGGTGGGCAGATTCAGGGTTTTGTTTCGCTTCGCAGGCTCAACGAGCACGAGGCGCGCATCGGTTTGTTAGCCGGGCGCGGCATGGGCGAAAAACTCATGCAGGCGGCGCTGTACTGGGCGGAGCAACAACAGGTATCGACGCTGCGGGTCGCAACCCAGATGGGCAACACCGCTGCGCTTAAACGTTATATTGCGAGTGGTGCCAGCATTGACGCCACCGCCTACTGGTTATACAGGTGACAAGATGATTCCATTTAACGCGCCTCCCGTTGTGGGCACTGAACTTGATTACATGCAGTCGGCTATGGGCAGCGGCAAGCTCTGTGGCGACGGTGGTTTTACCCGTCGCTGCCAGCAGTGGATGGAGCAACGTTTTCACAGTGCCAAGGTGCTGCTGACGCCGTCCTGCACCGCATCGCTCGAAATGGCCGCGCTGCTGCTGGATATTCAGCCCGGCGATGAAGTGATCATGCCGAGCTACACCTTCGTCTCCACGGCGAACGCGTTTGTCCTGCGCGGGGCGAAAATCGTGTTTGTGGATATCCGTCCGGATACCATGAACATCAACGAAACGCTGATTGAAGCGGCGATCACCGACAAAACGCGGGCGATTGTTCCGGTGCATTACGCGGGCGTGGCCTGTGAAATGGACACCATCATGGCCATCGCCAAAAAGCACAACCTGTTCGTGGTGGAAGACGCCGCGCAGGGCGTGATGTCACCTACAAAGGTCGCGCGCTGGGAACCATCGGTCATATCGGCTGCTTTAGCTTCCACGAAACCAAAAACTACACCGCAGGCGGCGAAGGCGGCGCGACGCTGATTAACGATCGTGCCCTTGTCGAGCGTGCGGAAGTGATCCGTGAAAAAGGGACCAACCGCAGCCAGTTCTTCCGCGGTCAGGTGGATAAATACACCTGGCGCGATATCGGCTCAAGCTACCTGATGGCGGACTTGCAGGCCGCGTATCTCTGGGCGCAGCTGGAAGCGGCAGAGCGAATCAATCTGCAACGCCTCTCCCTGTGGCAAACCTACTACGACGCGCTGGAGCCGCTGGCTAAAGCCGGACGTATTGAACTGCCGACTATTCCGGCAGACTGCATCCACAACGCCCACATGTTCTATATCAAGCTGCGCGATAACGACGATCGCAGCAAGCTGATTGCCTGGCTGAAGGAGGCGGAAATTATGGCGGTATTCCACTATATTCCGCTGCACTCCAGCCCGGCTGGCGAAGCCTTCGGGATATTTGCCGGTGAAGACCGCTACACCACCAAAGAGAGCGAACGTCTGCTCCGCCTGCCCCTGTTCTACAACCTCGCGCCGGTGAACCAGCGTACGGTGATCAATTCGCTTCTGAGTTATTTCGCCTGATATGTCTCTGGCAAAAGCGTCGGTGTGGACGGCAGCGTCCACGCTAGTAAAAATTGGCGCCGGGTTACTGGTCGTCAAGCTGCTGGCCGTCTCATTTGGTCCGTCAGGCGTTGGGCTGGCAGGGAACTTCCGCCAGCTGGTCACGGTGCTTGGCGTGCTGGCAGGTGCCGGGATATTCAATGGCGTCACCAAATACGTCGCGCAGCATCATGACGATGCCGAAAAGCTTCGCACGGTGGTGGGCACCTCCTCTGCTATGGTGCTGGGCTTCTCTACGTTGCTGGCCATCGTCTTTTTGCTGGTGGCGGCACCTGTTAGTCAGGGACTGTTCGGACACACGCACTATCAGGGACTGGTGCGCCTGGTGGCGTTCGTTCAGATGGGGATCGCCTGGGCGAACCTGCTGCTGGCGCTGATGAAAGGCTTCCGTGATGCCGCCGGGAATGCGCTGGCGCTGATCCTCGGCAGCATTATCGGCGTTATCGCCTACTACTTCTGCTATCGGCTGGGCGGCTATGAAGGCGCGCTGCTGGGGCTGGCGCTGGTGCCTGCGCTCGTTGTCGTTCCGGCAGCGTTTATGCTGATGCGCAGAGGCAATGTCCCGCTGAGTTACCTGAAACCGCAGTGGGACAAGATACTGGCGGGGCAGCTAGGAAAGTTTACCCTGATGGCGCTCATCACTTCGGTAACGCTTCCCGTGGCTTACGTGATGATGCGAAACCTGCTGGCAGCGCATTACAGCTGGGATGAAGTGGGGATCTGGCAGGGCGTAAGCAGCATTTCAGATGCTTACCTCCAATTTATTACGGCTTCCTTTAGCGTCTATTTGCTGCCAACCTTATCGCGCCTGACGTCCAGGCAGGATATTACCCGCGAGATTTTTCGCGCCCTGCGTTTCGTGTTGCCGGCCGTTGCGATCGCCAGCTTTACCGTCTGGTTACTGCGTGATTTCGCCATCTGGCTGCTGTTTTCAGCGAAGTTTACCGCCATGCGCGATCTGTTTGCCTGGCAACTGGTCGGCGATGTGCTGAAAGTGGGGGCATACGTTTTCGGCTATCTGGTGATTGCGAAGGCTTCGCTGCGGTTGTATATCCTGGCAGAGATCGGCCAGTTTGCGCTGCTAACGGCATTTTCTCACTGGCTGATCCCCACCCACGGTGCGCTGGGGGCGGCGCAGGCCTATATGGCAACTTATATCGTTTATTTCGCTGCCTGTTGCGGCGTATTTTTACTTTGGCGTAAACGCGCATGACTGCACTGATACACATACTGGGATCGGATATCCCGCATCATAACCAGACTGTTCTGCGGTTCTTCAACGATGAACTGGCATCCGGCACGCCCGATGCGCGTGAGTTTATGGTCGTTGGACGCGACAGCGGCCTGAGCGCGGCGTGTCCGGCATTGCATATCACCTTCTGGCCAGACAAAGCGGCGCTGACGAAGGCCGTGGTTGCTAAAGCCAAAGCGGATCGAAGCCAACGTTTCTTCTTCCATGGACAGTTCAATACCGGACTGTGGCTGGCGCTGTTAAGCGGCGGGATCAAACCTTCTCAGTTCAGCTGGCATATCTGGGGAGCGGATCTCTACGAAGTCTCCCGTGGCTGGAAGTTCCGACTTTTCTATCCGCTGCGTCGTCTGGCGCAGGCGCGCGTGGGCTGCGTTTTTGCTACCCGAGGCGATCTCAACTATTTTGCTAAACAGCACCCGAAGGTTCGCGGGGAGCTGCTCTATTTCCCGACCCGTATGGATCCGGCGCTGAACACCATGGCGAATGACACGGTTCGAGAGGGCAAGCTGACCATCCTGGTGGGGAATTCCGGCGATCGCAGTAACGAGCATGTCGCGGCGCTGAGGGCGGTGCATCAGCAGTTTGGCGACACGGTGAACGTGGTGGTGCCGATGGGCTATCCCGCCAATAACGACGCCTACATCGATGAAGTTCGCCAGCAGGGGCTTGCGCTGTTTAGCGCGGAAAACCTGCACATTCTCAGCGATAAGCTGGAATTTGATGACTATCTCGCGCTGCTGCGAAAATGCGATCTGGGCTATTTCATCTTTGCCCGTCAGCAGGGGATTGGCACGCTGTGTCTGCTGATTCAGGCGGGCGTACCCTGCGTGCTCAACCGCGAAAACCCGTTCTGGCAGGACATGGCCGAGCAGCATATTCCGGTGCTGTTTACCTCTGACACGCTTAATGTCGAGGTGGTACGGGAAGCGCAGCGTCAGCTCACGCTGGTGGATAAAAATAGCATCGACTTTTTCAGCCCGAACTACCTCACGCCGTGGCACCGCGCGCTGCGTATTGCTTCAGGAGACAACGCATGAGCCAGTTGCAGTTTAGCGGCTTGCTGGTGGTCTGGCTGCTGAGCACGCTGTTTATCGCCACGCTCACCTGGTTTGAATTCCGGCGGGTACGTTTTAACTTCAACGTATTCTTCTCGCTGCTGTTTTTGCTGACCTTTTTCTTTGGCTTCCCGCTGACCAGCATCCTCGTGTTCCGCTTTGATGTTGGCGTCGCGCCGCCGGAAATCTTGTTGCAGGCGCTGCTCTCTGCGACCTGCTTCTACGCGGTGTACTACGTCACTTATAAAACGCGCCTGCGCGCGGCAAAAGACACCACCCCCCGTCGTCCGCTGTTTACCATGAACCGGGTAGAAACCCATCTGACGTGGGTTATGCTGATGACTATCGCCCTCGTCAGCGTGGCGATTTTCTTCATGCATAACGGCTTTTTACTGTTTAAGTTGCAGTCCTATAGCCAGATTTTCTCCGCCGAAGTCTCCGGCGTCGCGCTCAAGCGTTTCTTCTATTTCTTTATCCCGGCGATGCTGGTGGTCTTTTTCCTGCGTCAGGACAGCAAAGCCTGGCTGTTCTTCCTGGTCAGCACCGTCGCATTTGGCATTCTGACCTACATGATCGTCGGCGGCACCCGCGCCAACATCATTATCGCCTTCGCGATTTTCCTGTTTATCGGCATTATTCGCGGCTGGATCTCGCTGTGGATGCTGGCGGCGGCAGGCGTCTTTGGCATTGTGGGGATGTTCTGGCTGGCGCTGAAGCGCTACGGGCTGAACGTGGCCGGCGACGAAGCGTTTTACACCTTCCTGTATCTGACGCGCGACACCTTCTCGCCGTGGGAAAACCTGGCATTACTGCTGCAAAACTACGACAAGATCGAATTCCAGGGGCTGGCGCCGATTGTTCGCGATTTCTATGTCTTTATACCGACGTGGCTGTGGCCCGATCGTCCCGGCATTGTCCTGAACACGGCGAACTACTTCACCTGGGAAGTGCTGAACAACCATTCGGGTCTGGCGATTTCCCCAACCCTGATTGGCTCGCTGGTAGTGATGGGCGGAACGTGGTTTATCCTGCCTGGCGCGATCGCGGTAGGGCTGATAATAAAATGGTTCGACTGGCTATATACGCTGGGTAACGAAGAGACCAACCGCTACAAAGCCGCTGTTTTGCACAGTTTCTGTTTCGGTGCCATTTTCAATATGATCGTTCTGGCGCGCGAGGGGCTGGATTCATTCGTCTCACGCGTGGTGTTCTTTATGGTCGTTTTCGGACTCTGTCTGCTGCTGGCAAAACTGCTGTACTGGTTGTTTGACAGTGCAGGGCTTGTGCACAGACGTGAGCCACAGGGCAGCACAACGCTGTCGCAAGTCTGAGTAGGGATTATCATGACGGATACAACTTCAGCCCCGCGTTATGCGCTGCGCGGGCTACAGCTGATTGGCTGGCGTGACATGCAGCATGCGCTGGATTTTCTGTTCGCGGACGGGCAGATGAAGTCGGGCACGCTGGTGGCCATCAACGCAGAAAAAATGCTGGCGGTTGAAGATAATGTGGAAGTGAAAAGCCTGATTGAAGCCGCGGAGTTTAAATACGCAGACGGTATTAGCGTGGTGCGTTCAATTCGTAAAAAGTTTCCAGACGCTAATGTGTCTCGCGTGGCGGGTGCTGACCTTTGGGAGCGGCTTATGGAGCGCGCAGGCGCTGAAGGCACGCCGGTATTTTTGATCGGCGGCAAGCCAGAGGTGCTGGCGCAGACCGAACAAAAGCTGCGTAGCCAGTGGAATGTTAACATAGTGGGCAGCCAGGATGGCTATTTCAGGCCGGAAGATCGCCAGGCGTTATATGAGCGCGTGCGCGACAGCGGGGCGAAAATCGTCACTGTCGCTATGGGGTCGCCGCGCCAGGAAATACTGATGCGCGATTGCCGTCTGGTCAGCCCGGATGCGCTTTATATGGGCGTTGGCGGCACCTACGACGTCTTTACCGGCCACGTTAAGCGTGCGCCCAAAGTCTGGCAAAATCTGGGGCTGGAGTGGCTCTACCGCCT
>ENA-UOYZ01000363-UOYZ01000363.1-food-metagenome-genome-assembly--contig:-NODE-363-length-11146-cov-160.528446_pt1 | contig 11146 bp, 10 predicted proteins | sample MGYA00249881_ERZ772720 | MGnify/ENA primary metagenome ERZ772720 (study PRJEB29005, sample SAMN08379459) | food metagenome | isolation source: cheese spiked with Escherichia coli O103 | study: EMG...
AACTCTCGTCTCATACAGGTAACACAAACGTGAAAATCCTTGTTGATGAAAAAAACAAAGATTTAATTTCTTGATATAAAAGGATTTGTATCAGCGTATGTCCACGCAGTGACCACATTTTCGAGAGGTAGAGTAAGCCCGCAACATTGCGGGCTTTGTCTTATGGTTCGATCGCCGTTTTGAGCCATTGTGTTGCTACATCAAAATAATGATCACTGGTTTCTATACCAATAAATTTGCGTCCTGCTTTCAGTGCTGCAACACCCGTTGTTCCCGATCCCATAAAAGGATCAAGGACTGTTCCACCACTATTCGCAGTCCTGACCAGTTCTGCCATAAGTTCTTCTGGTTTTCCGGTCGGGTGCATTTTCTTTGATGGGATAACCGGGAACGTCATGCAGCCGTCGAACGGTCCCGAAGGCGATTTACCTAAATGGCCTTTACTGCCCCAGACGATGTATTCGCACTGATGCCGGAAATACCCCGTATGGGGTGTTCGTGACCCCCTTCCTTTGTTCCACGCAATGATTCCACGCCATGTAAAACCGCTGGCCTGAAACGCATCGGTTAAAGCTGGCAGTTGTCGCCAGTCAGTAAATACCAGGGCATAACCGCCCGGCCTGACTGCGCGGTGTGCCTGTGCCATCCATAATTGTGTCCAGTAAGCCCACGAACGGGCATCCATGTTTTCACCCGCAAACCCATCAAAGCGATGAAGGTTCTCGCCGTTCAGATATTTTGCGTGGCTGCCCTGGTTGGTGCGTCCGGCCTTGTGTGTCGCGCCCGAACTGTAAGGCGGGTCAGTGATTAAGGCATCAATACTTTCTGGCTCAATCAGCGGCAATATTTCCAGCGCATTCCCACGACAGAGCGTGGCATTGTCAGTCTGATAAACCTTAGTGTGTTCCGGTGTATGTGCTGGTTGGTGCTGGATTGCGATCCCCACGGTCATAACTCCTCATGTGTGTGGGGTGCTCGATGGCTCTCGTTATCTGGTTAAGTGTTTTGCAGCGCGGACATTTTATTTCAATGTAGTGAAATGAGGCGCGGGCAAGTAGTTTGTTGCAATTTTTGCATCGTACATTTTGCGTCATTTGCGGCACCTCTTGTGTGGTTACTGCTGCCGATATGATAACAAATCGATCGTTTTTATCGATCGGATTTATTGCATCGATCTGTTATGCCTATTGCTTATGTATGGTGCCCTCATTTGTGAGGGTAGCAAAAAGAAAACCCGCAGTTTTTACGCTGCGGGTTTGTTGTTCATGTCTGAGAGATAGGGTGCCACTTCAGCCAACCTTAGCAACCGATTGACGGGGGATTGCTCCCCCGTCGCGGTTTCCTTACTGCTTACACTGTAAGAACGCCGCAAACTCCGCTCCCCAGAAGCTCATCCGTATTTCACACAGCGAACCGTGCAGCATCCAGATGATGAGGATTACCGTCACGCAGAACGTGATGGCCGTAAGCGATTTTTGCGACATAGCGCTTGCTCCTTTGTTGGAGAGGCGCTAACCTATCACTTGCTTAAGGTAGATATGTTAGGGCCTCGGTTAAACAGAGATGTTTTCCGGGGCCTTTCCACATCTGGCCTTCGGGTATTCCCTCCGACCATCAGCCGAAAGGCACCCGCGCGTAATCTATCGCTTTTTTGTTACTCCGGCAATTCTGCCTGTTAATTCTGAGGTAAAGGCAAACTCATCTGATTGTTTCCCCTGTGTGAAGCTGGCAGCTCATGCCACGGGATACCTTCTGAAGAGTGAACGCCGGAGGCGTGTTTCGATGTGAATTTATGGAAAGCTTCCAGTGTTGAGAAGCATACGCCGCATTCCAGATTGTTACACTGGTAATACTTTTGCCGCACGGTGTTTGAATCATTTTCCGGACGACTGGTGCGGATACGGGCAGATGCGCCACAAAGCGGACAACGGAACATAGCGACCTCCCTTAACGTGGTGCTGTCGCTATTCTAAGTTGCTCACTCTGTTTCCGCTATCCATTCCGGGATTTTTGCCTCAAGCTCAAGCTGCGTGGTAAAGCCGCTGTTATCAATGGTGTGCTCGGCTTTTGCAATAATCCAGTCCTGATTATCAATCTCGCTTTTAAATCCTGTTACTGTGCCATGCATTTCGGGGTAGAGTTCTGCGCGTCCACGTGCCAGTGTGATGGAGAATGATGCGGCTCCGCGTTGTAGCTGCTGCCACTTTGCCGCCGCTGCGCGTCTTGCTGCCTGCTCGTTCTGATAAGTCTTGCGTAACACAAACACATTGCCTTCCGCGCCTTCCATATAATCACCTTCACGGCTGCTGCTTTTCTCTTTTTTCGGTTTTGGCGGTTTGCGGCGTTTCACGCTGACTTTTTTCTTTTTCCCGTAATTAAGATCAAGCCAGTAAGCGCGTACCCCCGTATACGCCTCGCGGTCAGCAATGCGGAACTGATGGCGATCGCCGCTGCTGCGTGTGATGGCGAACGATGGCAACGGCTGGCCCTGTGCGTTCACGCCACCGCCGGGCATGATGAATAACAGATTACCGCTTTTTACCGTGGTGATTGCGCCCAGCATTTCCGCCATGCGCGTAAGGAAGGACATGTCGCTTTCTTCGGTCTGGTCGGCGTGGTCGATTTCGATATCCATCAGCATTTCGCTGATTTGCGGTTTCAGACCGTACCGATGAGCGATGGCGGATACCACACGCTCAACGGTCACATCATGCCAGGACACCTCACGTTTAACGTTAAATTCATCCCGAAAATCTGCGCTTCTGGCTGAAACAGTCAGCCTGTCCGGCGGTCCTTCGTGTGCGATTTCATCAACAATGTAAGAGCCTTTTTCTGTCAGCGGTTCGCCTTTCCAGCCAATGAGAACCGTCAGGCGCGCGCCCCGTGGCGGTAGCTGCAACTGACCATCCGCATCATCCAGCGTGATGGTGAGCTGGTCTGCCTCAAATCCCCGGTTGTCGGTCAGTGACAGGCTCATCAGGCGCTCTGCCACGCCTGACAGCGTTTTACCCTCCGCGAGAATATCAAAATCCGGCATTTTTACGGGGTCTGTGCCCTGACTGAGCAATTGCATGGTGGTGTCGGTCATCTGTTCCCTCCCTGTGCGGCATGGTCGCATGTGCGTGCGGAGGGGGTTACTGCTTTTTGTTGTCGCCGGGTCGGGAGAACGGCGCAGGGGTGAGATTACGCGCGTGGTGGGTGATGATTGTTGCCGAATCATTTAACGGATACAAGGGGCTGAAGCTATGAGTGAAACTCGTTTTCATGGTGCCCGTGTTACGGAAAATACCGACCTGGTAACAGCGATTAACGATGTTGATTCCAGCGTTATCGGTATCGTGGCAACGGCGGATGATGCGGACGCGAAGCTGTTCCCGCTGAACAAGCCCACACTGCTGACCCGCGTCAATGACGTGCTGGGAAAATGCGGAACAACGGGGACGCTTTATCGTGCGCTTAAGGCCATCGCAGACCAGGTGAGCACAAAGGTGATCGTCGTTCGCGTGGCTGAACACAAAGAAGAAGACGGAAAGACGCAGGATCAACTGGTTATCGGTGGTTCTGAGGATGACGGCAGCTATACGGGGATGTATGCGCTGCTTGTTGCAGAGCAGGATGAAAGCATCGGATACCGTCCGCGTATTCTGGCCGCGCCGGAGCTGGACACGGAGGCGGTGACAAAATCCCTGTGCGTGATTGCGGGTAAACTGCGCGCGTTTGTGTATGCCTCATGTTACGGCTGTAACACGATGGCTGAGGCGATTACCTACCGCCAGAAATTCAACGAACGTGAGGTGATGCTCTTATGGCCGGACTTCATCGCCTACAACCCGAAAAGTGGCAAAAACGAAACGTTCCCCGCGCCTGCTTATGCGTGCGGCCTTCGTGCGTACATTGACCATGAGCAGGGCTGGCACAAATCGCTGTCCAACGTTCCGGTTAAAAATGTGCTGGGAATGTCCAGGCATGTGTTCTGGTCGTTGCAGGCCGAAGACAGTGATGCCAACAGCCTCAATAACAAAGAAATCACGACCATTATTCGTCGCAACGGGTTCCGCTTCTGGGGCAACCGCACACCGGAAACGAACGCCTACATCTTTGAGGTGTATACCCGAACCGCACAGGTGCTGGCTGATTCAATTGCGGAAGCGCAGTTTGAAACCATCGACAGTCCACTGACGCCTGCGAACGTGAAGGATGTTATCAGTGCCATCAGGGCAAAACTGGATTCGCTGGTTACTGCCGGGAAACTGATTGGCGCGGAGTGCTGGTATGACGTGGTGGATAACAGCACCACGGATTTACGTCAGGGGCGTGTGCGTATTCGCTACAAATATACGCCCGTTCCGCCACTGGAAGACATGGAGCTTTACCAGACGTTTACTGATGAATACTTTGATCCCGCATTTGCGGTGCTGGGAGGTGCCTGATGGCTGTGCCAAAACATCTTCGCTTTTTTACGTTGTTTGTGGATGGTGAAAACGAAGTGGGTAAAGTGACATCCGTCACGCCGCCCAAACTGACGCGCAAAACCGACAGCTATCGTGGTGGTGGCATGATGGGGGCGGTAAGTATTGATCTCGGTCTGGACGACTCCGCGCTTGATGCGAGTTTTGTCATGGGGGGAGCTGTTCGTGCGCTGTTCCTTAAGTATGGCGGCACGATTGACGGCACGCTGCTGCGTTTTGCGGGTGAATACTACACCGATGCAGAAAGCGATCTGTATGAAATCGAGATGCGCGGGCGTGTGACGGAAATTGATATGGGGGAAGCCAAACAGGGCGAAGCCACATCACACACTTACGCTGTCAAAAACACCTACTACAAGCTGAGCGTTAACGATCGCCCGCTGTGGGAAATCGACCTGTTGAACCACATCTACCGGAAGGACGGCAAGGACATTGTGCCTGATCGCATCCGTTCCGCGCTTGGGCTTGGCTGATAAGTAATATGCAGGCGGCGCAGTGCGTCGCCTCTGACTGAAAAGGAGACAACTGATGAAAGACATCGATACTGAAATCCGGAATAACACCGTGGCGGATGATGTGACGGCAGGTGAGGATATGGCTGTCGAACGTGGCGTAAAACTGACCCGACCAATTGAGCGTGGTGGCGAAAAAATCACGTATGTGGAGATCACCGGGGCTATTGAGCAGGCTGGATCCCTGCGTGGTCTGTCGCTGTCTGATGTGCTGAATCTGAAAGCGGATACCATGTTTACGCTGTTGCCTCGCGTGACCTCGCCACGACTGGATGAAGTGATGATTAAAAAAATGTCGTCACGCGATTTTATTCAGTTGTGCGCTGTGGCTGTAAATTTTATGAGCGAGCCAGACTCTGGCGCGAAGAGCGTGCAGGAGACGGCAGCGTAATCACCCTGGTGTGCTTTGAGCACATCGAAGATCTGGTGGCGGATATTGCCGCCATTTTTAACTGGTCGCCCGCCGAAATCTTCATGATGACGCCCGGCGAAGTGGTTAGCTGGCGTGAGCGGGCGGCACTTCGCAGCGGGAATGCAGACAATGAAGACTCTTGATATCCGGGTCGCTTTCAGCGCCGTTGACAGGCTGACCCGGCCTGCCGAAAACGCCCGCCGCCTGATGGGGCAGTTTGGTGACTCCATCCAGCGAACGCAGGGGGCGATCAAAAATCTCGAGCGTCAGGCGCGTTCATTTGAGCGCGCCCGTGACGCTGTCAGTAAAGCGGATGCTGGCATCGTGAAAGCACGACGCCAGCTTAACGCCCTTAATCAGTTACAACGCACGGGTACAGTGCTCAGCGAAAAACAACAAAAGCTGATGCAGCAGTTAAGCACCCGGCTTGAACGCCTGAATGAATCGCGCACACGGGAAATTCAGAAAATGCGGGAGCTTGGCGGAGAGCTGAAACGCCACGGCATTTCCCTGACAGGCAGCGATAACACCATCCAGCAGGCCATCAGACGCACCGAACAGTACAACAACCAGCTTGAACGCGAACGGCAGGCGCTTGCGCGTGTAACGCGGGCGCGTGAGCGGTATTCGCGCGCGCAGGAAACAGCGGGAAAACTGAAAACAGGTGGTGCGCTGGCAATTGGTGCGGCAGCGGCGGGCGGCTATGCTGCCGGGCGTTTTTTGCAGCCTGCGATCGGGTTCGGCAAAGAGATGTCCCGCGTTCAGGCACTGACGCGAATCGACAAAAACAGCCCGCAGTTTAAGGCGCTGCGTGAGCAGGCGTTAAAACTTGGCTCTGAAACGCAGTTCACCGCAGGCGATGCCGCCAGTGGACAGGCATTTCTTGCAATGGCTGGCTTCACTCCGCAGGCCATTCAGGCTGCGCTTCCCGGCGTGCTGAGCATGGCAACGGCTGGCGGTATGGATCTCGGCGAGACGGCAGATATTGGCTCAAATATCCTGACGCAGTTCGGCCTTTCTGCTGACCAGATGGACCGGGTCGGTGACACACTCACCGCAGCGTTTACCCGTACCAACACTGACCTTCGCGCACTGGGCGAAACCATGAAATATGCAGGCCCGGTGGCGGGTAAGCTGGGAATATCGCTGGAGCAGGCCGCAGCGATGGCTGGCGTGCTGGCGAATATGGGCATCAGAGGGAGTGATGCCGGGACGGCAATGCGTGCCAGCCTGGCTCGTCTGGCATCACCGCCAAAGGCGGCGGCAGAAGCTCTGAAAGAGCTGGGCGTGGCCGTCTCGGATGCCGGGGGCAAAATGCGCCCGATGGAGGATGTGCTGGCCGACCTTTATAAAGCCACCCGCAAATACGGGGAAGTTGACCGGGTATCGTTCTTTAAGGACATTGCCGGAGAAGAGGCTTTCACATCGTTTATGGCGCTCGTTGATGCAGCGGGTGACGGTTCCTTACCCAAACTGAGAAAAGAACTTGAAGGCGCGCGCGGTGAGGCTGAACGCACGGCAAAGGTTATGGCCAACAACCTTGACGGCGATCTGAAATCACTCGGCAGTGCATGGGAAGGGTTGCGCATCCGCATTGCAGATCTGATTGACGGTCCGCTGCGTTCTGTCACGCAGTGGCTCACGCGGGTGGTATCAAGGGTGACGGCGCTGGCGCAGGCCCATCCGGCACTGACGCGCCAGCTACTGATAGCAGGCGGTGCGTTGCTGGCAATGACTGCAACGGTTGGCTCGTTGTCGCTGGCTATTGGTGTGCTTGCTGGCCCGCTGGCAAAACTGCGTCTTGGTTTTTCTCTCCTGACCGGATCAATGAATGCTGTCAGGGTCCTGCCAGCACTATGGGGAATGGTGACGGGTTCCGTTTCTTTACTGGGAGGCGCTATCGGGGCGCTGTTCAGTCCGGTTGGTCTTATCGTGGCTGCGCTTGCCGGAGCTGCCGTTCTTATCTGGAAATACTGGGATCCCATCAGGGCATTTTTTGCCGGGGTGTTCAGCGGGATTATGGAAAGGCTGACCCCGTTGCGCGAAACCTTTGAACGGTTTGGTCCTGTTTTTGACGCAATCGGAAGCGGGATCAGCCAGGTGTTTAACTGGTTTAAATCGCTGCTGTCACCGATGGAGTCCAGCAAGGAAACGCTGGATAAATGTACCAGTGCTGGCGAGATATTCGGTAACGTTCTTGGCGGTGCGTTACAACTTGTTCTGACACCTGCAAAAATGCTGCTGGATACGCTGGCGTGGATACTTGAAAAACTTGGCGTCCTTCCGGATGAAGCGGAAAGGGCGCGCAAGAAAATCGAAGACGCACAGCGTGCGGCCATTCTTCAGGACAAGGTTGCCTTGCTTCAGGGGGACCTGGCGAAAATCAATCCGCCGAAGCCTGTGGAAAATGGCAATGGCACCGGAGGTGATAAACCCAAAGACAACAAACCGCTCACAGACAGCAATACCGGGACGCTACGCAGACTCAGCAAAATTGCTGATAACACAGGTAAGCTGGTTGATGAGACGAAAAAACGCATTGGCCCCGGCGATATTGTCTTTAAGAACCTGCCCCGCGCACTTGCTGTTCGTGGGGAGTGGCAGGAGCGGAAGATTGCGCAGGTCAGTAAGCCTGCCCCCGCAATTAATATCACACCTGTGGTTCCGGCTCCGCTGCCTCCGGCGCTGGTCCCTGTTGTTGCGGCCAGCTCCCGCCCGGTGGCAGAGGCCATACGATCGCCAGTGGCATCAGTTCCTGCAACTTCCCGTAACCGGGAGCCTGTTGCCTCCGGATTTGGCGGTGAAATTCATGTTCATCTGCATAACGTTGTTACGCAGAATCCCCGCGAACTGGCGAAACTGGTCGGTGAAATGGTCAGGGCAGAAATGGAACGGCGCGCCCGTGCCGGGCGTGGCAGTTTTTACGATAAAGATTGAGGAGTCATGGCCATGATGATGATCTACGGCATGTTTGTTTTTGAGCTGCGCACACTGCCGCATCAGCAGTTACAGCAAAACAAAAGCTGGCGGCATGTGAAAAATGAACGCGTTAACCGTTCAGCAAGCTGGCAGTATATCGGTGCAGGTGATGATCGCATCGTTCTTTCTGGTGTGCTTTATCCTGAAATTACAGGTGGCGAAGTGTCGCTGTCGCTGCTGACCACGCAGGCGTATACAGGACGACCCTGGCCTTTGATTGATGGCGTCGGGCAGATTTACGGCATGTATGTCCTGACCGGAACGAATACGACCCGTTCCGAGTTTGATCGCTACGGTAAGGCGAAAAAGATAGAATTTTCACTGACTCTTGAACGCTGTGATGAGGATTTGCGGGAGCGCCTGCAATCCTCATCGTTCAGTGATATGCTGTCCGGCTTCAAAGATAAGGTCACATCATCCCTTAACAGCGCGGCCAGTTCAGTTAAAGGACTGTTCTGATTTTACATTGCCGCTAATACCCTCATATTGGGTAATGGGCGGCTTGTTGTTATATAATATATCGTAGGTCCTGATAAAACTGTTGAGGTTTCTACTTTATAAAGAATTGCTACTTTCTAATTCTGGGTTTCTGGATCTATTTTTACAACCTAAATCCGAGTGGTAATTCGGTATATCGTTTGTCAAATCTTGTTTGATAGCATTAATTAAGATCATTATGTCGAATTTATGCATATCGTCGCCCCCTTCAGACCTTAGATGTTCGGATGTGGTGAGTTGAGTCGCTAATTTGCTGTTTGGCCCCCACACAATATTATTTTCGAATTTTCCTTCATGCATTCTGTTATTATATATACAGTATTGTCTAATGTTTAATGCACTGGCTAAATGTACAATGGCAGTATCTACAGTTATAACAAAATCAGCATGGCGAACCAATGCAAATGAACATCCGGCATCAGAAAATGGAGATAGAGACACATTATCCAATCCATTGTGATTAATCTGTTTTCCCATATTAAAAACTATTGTGTGATATCCCTTAAGGTTATTAAGGTAAGCTAGTACTTTGTTTATCTGTTCATCAGATAAGGTTCTGCTATTCTGAGAGCCATAAGGGTTAAATATAACTAATTTTTTGTTTTTCTTCCTGAATTCATTTGCAACAATATTTGCTGGTTCATATATTTTGTTGTCAAAATTAAGCGCTGCAGCATAATTATTATTTTTTATCTTTAGTAAAGATAAAACTTTTTTCATTCTTTCAGATGTGTGAATGGAACGATTATCGATTATATTTGTATCAAAAATAGTTACGGCAGGATGATTAAAACAGATAGAGTGTTTAGGTCTAAGTAAATGTAGTGTTTGCAATCTGGTTATCGCTGTGTTATCAAAATTTGAGAAGTCAACAACAAGATCTACATTCAGTTTTTTTATCTTTGCTTTTAGTTCGTTAAATTTATTTTTCTCGTAAGATATAAAGGCATCCACGCCAACAATATCAGTAAAGAGGAATGATACTCTTGAAGGTGCTATCACATATACCACCATACCGGATTTTTGAAGTTGTTTAATAAACCCTGAGGTAACGATGCCGTCACCAATGGCTTGCATGTGCATGAAAATGCACACTGTTTTATAACTATCCGGCTGTAATGATGTTTTCCTTCTGTATCGCATTTTTAGAAATGCCAGTCTGGCCTTCGTCTTTATCTTTTTTGTTTTAATATTTCGCTGTCTGTTAAGCTGTTTTAATGATGAAATAACATTCATAATGGTACCCTGAAATTCCAAATCACACATGTCATCCGAAATGAGCAGGGTACTATACAAAAAACTGGACTACAATGGTTTGAAATGAAAGCCTTTATGCTAGTTTACTCCTTGATTCCACTGGGGAAGCAGGCCACTCAATATCCGGTGCTCTTGATGTATCAACACGGTTCAGCAGCACTCGATACTTCTTCCATGCCACCAGTAACGATGTTTCTTCCTCTGTTGCAATATTCAAATCTACGGCATCCTGAAGTGGCGAAATATGCTCACTGGCTACCTGCATGAGGCTGTTTTTTGTTTCTTCCGCCTCCCGTATCCTGAACACTTTTTCTGCTTCTGCATCTTTCACCCACGTTGTGCCGTTCCACTTCCGAAACTCCCCTTCCGGGGATAACCAGGTGACATTTTCCGGTAATGAGCCGAGTTCAGAAATAAATAACGCGTCGCCGGAAGCCACGTCATAAACCGTTTTACCCCGATGATCTTCAACGAGATGCCACGATGCCTCATCACTGTTGAAAACAGCCACGAAGCCAGCCGGAATATCTGGCGGTGCAATATCGGTACTGTTTGCTGGCAGACCTGTATGAGGCGGAATATATGCGTCACCTTCACCAATAAATTCATTAGTTCCGGCCAGCAGATTATAAATTTTTATGGTCCGTGGTTGTTCACTCATTCTGAATGCCATTATGCAAGCCTCACAATATAGTTAAATGCGATGTTTTTTACGGTGTTTTCCGCGTTGCCATAAGCGGCAATGGTAATGGTGTGTGTGTGCGAACCAATAGCGAGCGTATGTGTATGCGCACCTATTGCTACTGTGTGAGTATGAGCTCCTGCGCTTAATACGCGATTACTTGCTGTCTTGCTTGTGTTAGTTGCATGCATTCCACCACCGGTACCGGGAGTTTCTGCGTATGCTGAAGTATTGTTGTAAGCAAAGTTGTGTGTATGTGCTCCGGTGTTATTTGTGGATTTAGTTCCGTAATCAAACGACGATGTGGTTTTCGTCCCCAAATCCGTACTGGATGCGC
>ENA-UOYZ01000365-UOYZ01000365.1-food-metagenome-genome-assembly--contig:-NODE-365-length-11074-cov-5.129413_pt1 | contig 11074 bp, 13 predicted proteins | sample MGYA00249881_ERZ772720 | MGnify/ENA primary metagenome ERZ772720 (study PRJEB29005, sample SAMN08379459) | food metagenome | isolation source: cheese spiked with Escherichia coli O103 | study: EMG produced...
GCTGTTTTAGCATCTTCAAATGGATAATAATTATAAATCCTCACAATATTTTTATTATTTAATTTAAATAATATTTTTATTTCATCCAAAAAATTTTCGAAAAATTTCTCTTTTAAATCTTGATTTTTAAACATTGGTTCATATTTTTTAGCTACAAAAAGTTCATCAATAAAAGAATCTCTTATGACAACCGTTTTTCCAAAAGAACCATTTCCTAAACGATTATCTACCATAACGTAGTCTTTCTGCCTAAGAAATCTTACATTTTCCCCATTTTTAACAATCATAATTTCTCCAGTAATATAAAATTTAGTTTTAATAGACATATTTTATCACAATAAATGTCGTTATTAAATAGGAATATAATTAATTACAAGTGCAATCTACAGTTCTTTTATCTTCTTAAATCCTAGATCACGAGTTTCTGCCAGCAGATGCCTGTATGTACGTGTTAGTTCCTCCACCGAATGCCCCAATACTTTGGCTATAACATCGAGCGGAATTCCTTCAGTTATCAAAAATGTTGCCCTAGTATGCCTTGCACCATAGATTGTAATGACAGGTTTAATTTTTAAACGGTTCAAAACTTTTCTCAATATTTTATTACAACTCGCATTTGTCGGAATCTCTTTTTTTAGTCCGTAATGCTGAAATACATAATTATGCACATTCTTTATTCCTAATTCATTATTAGTTATTCTTTGCTCTTTTTTAAGCTCTTTTAATACCATAATAGATTCATGATTAATAGGAACATAACGAATAGAATCTTTAGTCTTAGGAGCAACAACTTCTAGTGTACTTGAATTTACTCGATTATCTGTATATAATAATTGTTTTTCAAAATCTACATGATTCCAAGTAAGAGCCAATAATTCCCCTGGGCGCATACCTGTAGTAAATAATAAATAAAGATAGTATCTAACAACACTTTGCTTATAGTCCATTTCAGACCTTAATGTTTCCAAAACCAATGTAATATCAGAGTATTTGTGTAAATATTTTTCAGAAGATGATTTTTCCGTCTTATCTGAAAAATATTCAACCCCAATTGTAAAATCTTCTACAAATATTTTATCTGCTTTTGCCATTTGTATCGCTTTTTTTACAGCATTTGTCATTAGACTTAGAAAACCTCGATTAACATTTTTTCCAATAATATTAAGCTGTTTCTGATAAAGCATAGGAGTGATGACGTTTAAAGGAAAATCTAAATACTCAACGATTTTTTGCTCATATTGTAAATATTTCTGTAGTGTCGCCTTACTTCTACCACTTTTTTCAATTTTCAATTCATACCATTGTTTATAAAGTTGTGGGAAGCTCATTTCACTATTGAGAGTTGTTCCTTTTTGAATTTCCTGAAAAATTGGACTACCGGCTAATTGTGCCATTCTTTTTGTTTTAAAACCGCCTTGATAAGCTAGACTTTTCCCTGATTCATTTCTAATTTCATAGTGCCAAAGTTTTTTTACTCCACGTTGTCTATATCTTATTGTTGCCATTATGCTACTTCTCCAATCCCTATAATTTCACAAATAAATTTAAATGGTGCAAAATTTTGCTTGCCATTATAAAAGGTAAACCCCGCTGAAACTGCTCTCTTCTTTGCATCATGTACTACCCTTTTAGCCTGAGTTGGTGGAATGCCTAATTGTTCTAAATCTTCACTTGTAATTATTGGTTTATTTATTAGTTTTTGATTCATTAAATTTATTCTCCTTTATCTTTTTCGTATAACTCAAAAAAAAATAGAGCAAGATTCCTCTTGCTCTTTTACTTAACCTTTAAATATCTCTAATATATCCATGACTTGTTTTTGAATAATCACCAATTGCTAAATCTCGACCATAAGCACCAAAGTTAAAATATCTTTGTAACGTTTCTACACTTAGAACTTCTAAACCGCCCATTTGCTCAATTAATTCTTGTGCCAAATCTTCATCATTTTCTGCTTCCACAAAGTCCAAATCATCTTTATTATTGATAATATCATCAATACTATAAATTTCAAGAAAATCTTTTAAATGTTCTATGTCAGAAATTTCTTCTAATTTTTCCGCATACTCATTGAGTTCCTGAATTGACGAATACTCGCCTACTTTATAACCGTAAAAATTTTCAAAGTCATGTATTGCATATTCTTCCCCATGCTCTACATCTAAAAGTAAATCTGATTTAATTCTCGAAAAATCAACAGGTAATTCATACCACTTACCCCTTGTTCTTCCATTGTTATAACTGTTTAAATTTACAACATAAATTTTTGGTGTTTCCATTTTTGTTCCCTCTTATTTTCTAAATTAATAATTTAAGATACTCAGCCAGTTCATATTACTTAAATTTTTACTTTCCGCAAGTATTCCACTTATTGAAAATCCTTGCTTTTCTAAATCATCCGCATATCTTTTTAGATAGCGAACACTATTATCTAAATTGTTCGCAAAAATACTTAATCTTTGACGATACTGTTGTTCCAATTGAACAAGGAAAATAACATGGCCAGAAAATACATGAATAAACGCTTTGTCTATCTGCAAATAACCCAACATTTTTTCTTCTAAGATTCCCCATTCTTTTTTAGATTTTATAATACTACTTTCTTGTATTGCTTTAATTTTCCCAATTGCTATTTTTAGTTGTTCAGCCCATGCTATAACTTCAGATAAAGTCGCATAAGGGTAAAGTCTTAATTCTCCTTCTATTTCTCGCAGTCTGTGGTCAAAGTGTCTAAAATTATTCTCTAATACTCTTTCTGACATTTTCCCACTTGCTCTAACTTCTTCAAGTTCGGTCATACTCTCTCCTTTCCATTATTCGGAAATAACTTTCAAAATCCTGGAATTTTCAACGTGAAAACTAAGTTAATACCGAACATTATTTATTTTCCAATCACATAATGCAATTGAATGGCTTGTGCTTTTGTCAGCACTTGGAAAGTATAAACCGTACTAAAGCCAGTTCCTGACTGTGAAATCAAGACTGAACCGTCTGAATGTATTCCTTCCACAAAAGCCACGTGACCGTATTGTGGGTCAGCAGTCCATTGACCGCCTACTGTTTGACCACCGCTAAAGCTAACCGCACTATGGAGTGTCGGAGTTGTCGTTACAGTATATCCTGCTTGATGTTGCCAATCAGCACCATTTCCCATAAATGGACTAAAAGTAATACCAAATTCTTTCGCTCGATTCCACGTAAACCAAGTACATTGTTTATATTCATAACTTGAAGCAATATAACCGCTTGTGTTAATTGGTTTATCTAAAGTCCAACCAGAAGGTATATCTGGAGTAATTCCTGAACCGCCACCAGTTCCACTATCACCACCAGTCGTCATGAACGTGTACCAATATTCCGCAAAACCTTGACGTTTTGGAAGGCTATCAACCGCCCCTGCACGTTCCCACTTTCGCATAATATCTTCAGTCGTTTGCTTAACATTAGTTCCTTTGACTAACTGTTTAAGTAACGTTGAATCTGTACCGTCTAGCTCAAACATGAACTCAACTTGAAGATTAGTATCTGTCCAAGACTTTTTCTGACTTTTCGCATAGTTAAGTAGGTTTACTCGCCTGCCACTATCCCATTGAGCCAATCCGAAAGCATAACCGCCTAAAGTGGTATCCATTGCTTTTGCTTCATTATAAGTTGCATTAGATTGAATAATTGAAGGTTGAAGTTCACTTTCTGCTTGATTATTACCAAGTAAAGCAGCAGCCCCTTCTTTTGTTCCACCTTCTTTTAGAACTCTATCCCAAATCACTTTGGCAGTTTGTTGCTGTGGTGTATTGGTATTAATATCTGTATCTGAAGAAGAATTTGAACCAACAAATAATGAAAAGAAAGCTAATATTGGCAATAAAAGCAACAAAAAAGGAAGGCTAACTAATATAACCTTCCGCTTAATTGCTTTTTTCATTTTCACCCCCTATTTTTCATCAATCACAAATGGATTGTTAAGTTTTTGATTGGTATCATTATTATTCCAAGGATAGTTTGGTTTACGTTTAAAAACTACTATGACTGCCTTTTTCCTTTTCAAATCTTTCAGCCATTCTACCTGCTGATTGTTTCATTGCTCTTTCATCTAACTTTTCTTTAGCTAAAGCTTTTTGCTTATTTTTAGCTAATTCTGATAGATTAGGTTTTTCTTGGTCAGGAACAGCTTCACGCATTCTACGCTCTATTGCTCTTGCTTGAAGTTGAGTTTTATTTTTATCATAAAGAGCTTGAATCGAAGCATTTTTTTCTTTGTTTTTTTGTTCCATTTTTTGAGCAAGATTTGGGTTATTCATAGTTTTTCGTTGTTGATACTGTTTGCGATAGTCAGCTACTTTTCGTTTTAGCAGATTAGGATTTTCAAATTTCTGTTTGCGTTTTTCCAAACGTTGTTTGATTTTTTCTTCTTTAGCCTGTAGTTTTTGACCTTTTTTAGTATCAGGATTTGCTTTATCTGTTTTATTCATGGTACGGTCTACTTTTTTATTCAAGCCACCATGCCACAAACTACCAGTTCCACCTGTAAATCGTTGTTTAGCTATTTCTTTCGCCTTACCAGTTGCCATTTGACCTGCAGTTAAACCTGCGACCAGTCCTGCTGAAGAACCTGCCAAAAGTGGAGCTTTAAACATATTTGAGCCTTTTCTGCGAACATTTGAAAGTAAGCCATCCATACGACCTGCAAAACCACTATTACTAAGATGTCCTGCTTTGAAAATATCTAAGATTTTTTGACGTTTCTTAAATAGGATAATATATACAATGAATTTTATAAGGGTGATAAAGAAATAATCACTCCCAATCATTGACGTTACTGTAGAAGAAACAATACTATCTAAAACACTAATTAAAGCTGTACCAATAACGACTACATTAGAAACAATAAGCGCCCCACCTGTTGCTTTTGCCCATCTTAAAATTACTACATCAAAGACAGGAAATAAGGAAAGAATCCCCACAAATGGTAGTAAAAGTAAGAGAATTAAGAAAAACATTCTCATTACAAAAGCCATTATCGCAAAAGCTAGGTAAATAAAACCGACTAATATCGCATTGAAAATACTTGCTAGAGCAGTTAATACTTTTTCACCCATTTTTTTCGAGGTCAAATGTGAATCTTTTAAATCAGATTGAATCGATTTTATCTTGTCATTATCATCCCCTGAGGTTAAGAGATTAACAATATTATCTTCAGAGATATTAGATGAACCATCCGCATTTATTTTCACATTGTCAAAATTAAGGTAAAGAAAGGGAACTTCAACCATTGTCGTTTTTAAATCATTAGAATTTTTCGCAGAAACACCTGCCACCTTAATCGTTGACATCAAAGTAGTTGTAACATCATTTAAAGCAGTATTAACTTGTTCAGTTAACTTTTGACCACCATTAATAAATAGACCTACCAGTATCATCACAAGCGCCAATTTTCTGACCCCTTCAAAAAAGCGACGTTTAAACCAGTAAAATAAAAGACTACTAATAACAGCTATCGCAATAATTGGATAAAGTTGAGGGTTAGAAAATTGATTATAAATATTTTGAACCGTCACGAACAATTGGACATTGAGTGATTAATGAATCACTATTTAACTTTTCATTGACCGCATTCACAAAACGATAAATTGTTTTTGTAACAAAAAATTGAGAACGAATGAAAAAAGTTTGCATTCCTGCATTCATTGAACCTGTTAGAAATTTTCCATCATCAAAATACATATAAGAAGTATAATTATCTAAATTTGCTCTTGCCTTTTTTCTTTGCGCTTCAGTCATGACTTTACTTGGAGAATCATCCGAGCCAAAATCATCTAAATTATCAATTGGTGGTTTAATCGTTCCGTCAGTTATTGATGAATTAGAAGATGAATCTGTTTTATCCTTTGAATCATTTTTGGAACTATTCTTATCACCTGAAACTGAAAAATCAGGAGTAGAGGGCGGAGTAAAGCCTGTATCCGCAAAAGTATGCAGGGCTGAAGGCATAAAAAATGCTAATAGCCCTACAAATAACAACATTTTCTTTTTCACTATGCCACCGCCTTTGCTGATTCCATTTCACTAAACGTTGTTTTAAAGCATTCATTCAATGCTGAATTTTGACCATGAATTACAACACGACCAATCCGACCGAAAGGGTCTTTAGCAAGGGCTTGACCTTTAGTTTGATTTTCATACCAAGTTATCACATCTTCGTCATCATCAGGTAAACCAAATGCTTGAAGAACTGCCTTTGTATTTCCAGTTTCTTTAAAAGCAAAAATTGTTCCAAAAGCTGTATCATCTTCATCAGACGAACCATCTTTTACACTTTGAGTAATCAAAGCCAAGAAATTATTTTCCGAACGTCCAACACGTTTCATCCGCATTAAAATACCTTTTCCAATATCCGTTGTATTAAAGAACCAACCTTCATCAAGGAAAATAACCGTTTCTTGGTCTCGATTTCTTGCACCAAAGAATCGACAAAAATCACCTAACGCATACATGATAATATCTGACATTTTATTTTGAGCTGTTTTTACTTCACCAGATTTAGCTAGATTAAGTCCTGTAACCCCTAAAACGGTGATGTGGTCGTCCATACTAACTGACGGATTTTTACCTTCTGAAAAGACAAGTTCTAGCATTGTACCTGATATTTTTGAAAGGATATTTTCCGAACGGTCTTTAATAAGTTCTTCTTTTGATTTTGCCATTTCTTTAAAAACATTAAGCAATCCAACAGTTTCACCTTTTGCTCTTCTTTCAATGACTTGTTGTAAATTATAGTTAAATGAGTTTTCAAATCTATCATCTTCAGTCAATTTTGTACCAATCAGCCCTTCAGTAACTTGTGTAGAAAGTTCTTTTGCTTGTTCACTTTCCAAAAATACAATAGGGTCTAATGCCCCAATATTCTTTTTATCTTTTGTATTTAGACTGACAAAATGAATATGATTAATATAATCAATCAAAGGCTTATGATAAGCAAACTCTAGATTTCTAATTCTTCGTTCCAAAATTTCATCATCTTCAATAAGAGCGACTAAATCCGCTATTTTATCTTCCATTTCTGGCAAATAAGATTCTAATTTATCCCTCACATATAAAAACTGTGATTTCATCTCATCTTTAGGGTCAATATAAAGGCTCAACCCTTTTAAGATGGAATGATAAACAAATGCAAGTTTTGCGAAGAAAGATTTACCTGAACCTGTATCACCAAAAATACCCACATGAGGACTATCTCCTAATTTCCCTTCAATATCTTCTTTATTGGCTTGAAACATATTCCAGAAAAACGGAGTAGGTGAACTTGCAATTGCCTTTTCATAGTTTCCTGCCCAATTTAAAGTGGTATGGTCAACACGTCCAAAGTAAAATCCAATATCTGAACCCACTTTTTGACTGACAAAAAACAAGTTTTCAACAAAAGCAGACACTTTCATATTTTGAACCCAATATCTGTCTGAACGTGTCAATTCTTCAGTTGAACGCATTTTATAAAAAAGATAAGGCTGATCCCATTGACTAGGAACAATTTCAACTCCTAAACCTTCCATGGCAGTCATTAACATCTTCTTATAATAATTAATTTCTTCAGGAGTTGAACCAGTAATCGCAAAAACAGGTAAGAAGTCTAGGAAATATTCCCCATTATCTACCCCAGAAATAATATCTTCAAGAATCATATACGCACCAACAGATGAAGATTTTGTCACATTTCCTTTTTCATCTGCTTCTGAAAGTTCCGTACCAATTCTATCTCGATTTCTCTCTGCGGTAGCTTCCATTCCTAAAGCCCCTTTATTTTTTCTAAATCGAGCCTTGATACGAAATTCAACTGGAAATGGTAAAGTTTGCAAGTGTTCGATAAGATTAATATTATTAACCACTTCTGGATAATCAGCCAATGGTAAGAATTTTAATAGGCTACTTCCTTGTGGATGATGAATTTCTAATAGTCCATCGGAGCGAACATCTATCGTTGTATCATCCATATTTTCAATGGCATTTTTAACATCAGCTAACACTTCATCTTTATTGACTTCAATACCACGTAAATAATTAAGTGAATTATAAAGGAGCGTTTCTTCTCTCTTCAAAGGGCGAGCCTGAAGTAAATTTAAATTCATTTCTAAATCTGAAGCCGTTTGTTTATAGGATTCATACCAATTAAGATTGAATTCTAATTCTCTACGAATCAAATTTACAACAGATTTTCTGAAACGTTGCCAGCCTTCTTTCATCATTTTTCTTAAATCACCTGAAAATGAGAAATCACTCAAAGGAACAGTTAAAAAGAATTTATAATGATGTAAGTTTCCTAATTCATTCATTAATTCTGAATAAGACTGCTCTAATAGATACTCTCCAAATTCACGAGTTCTAGGGTCGCAATCTTTTAATAATACTTCATATGATTTAAGTAAATCTTTTGAAAGTGGCTTCACTAAAATTTCAAAGCCTAAATTTTCGTATAAACTGGTAATGACTGCTTGTGTCGCTTGTTTGTGTGCCTCTTTTCCTTTATTATCCATCATTGAGATAATAGACGCAGGCACTTCAAACATTGCAAATACTGTGCCATCATCTTTTAAAACTAAATTATCATGCACCGATAATACGTGATTTTCCCATATTGCTTTTTTCTTCATTTTTCTTCTAATTCCTCTTTTACTTTTCTTAATGGATGAATCCATCCCTTATATATGCTCTTACCTGCAAATCCAAAGTTAAATAAAAAGACAATCATATCTTTAAAATAAACAGGTGCTGTCTTATCGTCAGGACGAATTTCAGAGATAAATAATGCACTTTTATAGCAAATTATCCCTAGCACCATTAATCGAATACCAACAGGAAAAACAGTAAATTTTGAAAATAAAAGTTTCCACAAAGCAAAACCAATCAATCCAAAGTAAATAAAAAAGGACAACCGCCAAGCCTTACCTAGCGACCATCCTTCAAAAAGTTTTTGGATTCTTAATGGTTGAGAAAGTGAACTTTTATTAGAATATTTCAGTCCTTTTTTATTTTCTTTTGACAATCATAACTCCTTTTTATTTAGCACCAATCATTTCAAATAGTTTTTGACCAACTGGTTGTAAAACCGTTTGAGGGTCTAGTGTGAGAACAAACAAAACCGCTGCAACAACAATCATCATGATCATTTTACCTGTTGCCTTCTTTTGCCATTCTCTACCTGCAAAATAAATTCCTCCTGCAAAAATGACATATTTTGCATTTTCTTGGAAAAAGTTCCAAAAGCCTGTCAATCCAATCGCACCATAAGTTACGCTGATATGATTAATTAGTATCTCTTTCAATTTGATTTCTCCTATTCTTTCTTACCTTCAGGTAAAGTGTGTTTAAAGTCAGTCGCAAAATATGACTGCTTTTGTTTTTCAATTGTAAATTGATAATTTTCTACGTGTGTTCCGAGTGAATTTTTCATTGTAACTTGAACAACTGCATGATATTTATTGTCACCTTTTGATTCATAAGTGGCTTGGTCTAAGGATTTAAACTCTTGCCCCTTATTAAGCGAAAGTCCTTTTGAAATTAGTTTCAATGTATCACCATCAGTTGTATAAGCTGTAAACAATGATTTTGTGAACTTGTCTAAATCTTTTTTGACTGAAGCACTATTGTTATCAGTACCTGACCATGTTTTAGTAGGTACTTGATTTTCAGTTGCCTGTAAATCAGGAACACTTGAAAAATAAGGCTCATCTGAAATATAGTAAGCTGAACCTACTTTTTGGTAAGGAATCGTAAACAAAGTTGTTTCATCATGATATTTCACCACATTTTGTTTTGTTGTATCTTTCCCCTTTTTGACTTCTTTTGTTGTGACTTCACCTGCACTATAAGTCACTTTATAAGTCGCTTCATTGTCAGTCAAACTCATCATGACCGCACCCTCAAATTTTGAAGGTGTACGTTGAACGCCTTGACTAATCACTGGTAGATTTTGAACAAAGTAAGAATTAATATCTTTAACTGCTTGTTCTTGGTCTTTTTCATCTTCAGGGATTGTGTAATATGTTTGCACAAATCCATCAAGTTAATTTTTGGCTTGTTTATCAAGTCCATTTCCTGAAGCTTTTTGCGTAGCACTCACTTCTTGATAAATGATTTTCTGTGTTGGTTTGTATCCACTTGCCATCAAACCAAACAAGACCACGTTTGACAATATTAAGAAACCGACCCCACCCACAACCAAAGTCCCTACCTGTTTAGCTGAAATCTTTTTAAACTTAGGCGGTGTTTCATTGGGCAACTTCCTTAACATTTTCGGCTTATTCTTTTCAGGCTTTCTACCTGCAAGGAGAGAAAACTTCGATTTCTTTTTTTTAGGAACATCAATTGTTTCCACTTCAGATTCTTCTTCGCCAACAACTTCTTGAGTATCTGATTTTTTATAGAAATTTTCTAGTTTTAAAACTTCAGCATCACTCAAAGATTTTGATGTTGATTTAGCTGAAATTCCAAATTCTTGAGCCTTAGAGAGTAACTCTTTTCGCTCAACCCCTAACTTGTCAGCTAATTCATAAATTTTAATTTTGCTCATATTCCTCACTTTCTTTTTCAACAGCTTTAAAAGATACATCACTTCTTAACCATTTTTCAGCCACTTCTTCAGCTTTCCTCTTAGTATCAAAAGTAGTAGCAAATTTTAAGTGTTTAGTCGCTCCACCATTGGCACAAAGATAGACACCACGCATTTTTACAACGTACATTTTCACCTCTTTTTTCAATTTAAAATAATATCTCACCAAAATAATTTGGCGGAGTTCTTGATTTATATTTTGTTTTTTTCATTTTTGGAGCTATACTATAAAAGTAGACACAAATGAGTGTGTTATAATCTGTCTAGGAAGACACAAAAACGAAAGCAAAAACACTATTATAATTTTTAATAAAGAATCATCTTTTTTCATTTCTAACCCTTTCTAATTTCCCAGTTAGGTTTTTGAATATTAGATTTTGGTAAAAATCTAGGAGCAATCGCAATTGACAGCGGAGTTGAGATAGGATTGTATTTCTCACACAGCCACATGACTTTGTTTTCATTAATTCCAGA
>ENA-UOYZ01000373-UOYZ01000373.1-food-metagenome-genome-assembly--contig:-NODE-373-length-10973-cov-3.110185_pt1 | contig 10973 bp, 9 predicted proteins | sample MGYA00249881_ERZ772720 | MGnify/ENA primary metagenome ERZ772720 (study PRJEB29005, sample SAMN08379459) | food metagenome | isolation source: cheese spiked with Escherichia coli O103 | study: EMG produced...
AGATGAGATGGTATCTGCCATTTCAAAACCTGCATGTTAGTTGAATACGTAAATAGGCTAGTTAAATCAGTCTGTTATATTCTTTGATTTGAAATCACATTTTGACTGGGTTTACAGGAAAGGCAAATCACTTGTACCGATCGATTAAAGATTAATGATAGATATTGACTATCAACGCTAGATTATCGATCGGTATAAACGATCAGATCATTGGTCTGTACCTATCAAAAAAGGCTTGCTAGCCCTACATTGAAAGCGAAGCTCTGTGCGATTTATGTGGTGTTTCAATGGCAGTTTTGGGGGGTGATGATGTTATCTCTATCATTCTCACGCCAGTGATGGTTTTGTGTTTTCGAGGACGTTTGAGGGTTGGGATTTTGAGGTTTTTCAACATACGATAAATTGCATCTAGGTAGGGGATGTATTCCAACCACCTGAACGCTGACACTGCACCGCTTCGCTTGGGCGCTACTTTTAACGCTTCGGTTGCTATCGCTTCTTTGTTAGTTGCAACAGCTTCTGGGAGAAGCGCTTCGACAGAAGAGATAGAGTATTCGTCCTGACCAGCAGCTCGTTTATCGAGGATAAGTGCTTCTATGGGGCGGTTAAAGTATTCTGTCGTGGTTTCAGGAGCATCTGTAGTTATGGCCATATCATGAGTTGCACTAACAGATGTTTCTCTGACAGATGATTTCAGTTTAAACAGGAAAGCATTATCACGTTCCTGTTGGTAGTCGATTCTGCTTTGCAAGGCAGACCAGGAATACCCTTTTCCCAATTGAGATGCTTTGAAAGCAATTCCGTTGTATTCGAATGAGAAGCCGTTCATGCGTCCGGTAGAAGCGATGTTCGGGATTGCTCTGATGTTTTGTGCGGCAAGCTGATGCACAAACTCAGTGGTTGACGGTTTATCGGCAAGGAATACTTCCAGAGCGTTTTGGATGATGGTTTTCGGGCATAGCTCACCAGTCCTTTTCTCCATAATTGCTTCACTACGTGATTTTTTACGTTTGGCAGGTGAGGTTGAAGGTTTCAGGGCATCAGTTCCTTTGGTTCTTGTTAACTGATAGTCTTTTTCAAGATCCTGGATGATACGGGTGCTGATAAGGTTCTCATTTTTTCCTAAGTAGAGCTTCCCCGATGTAGCATCAATGCGGCTTGCTACTATATGGATATGTTGGCCATCTTTATCATCATGAAGCACGTATGCACGTAGGTGCGTTTCAGAGAAGCCCATACGCTTCATATAGTCATCAGCTATCTGTTTCCATTTCTGCATTGGTAAACTCTCACCAACAGGAAGACGTAAAGAGTTATGCCATACAGGTTTACTTACATCGGAGCGTAGGAGCTTCGTAGCGTTGAACTCTGCACTTAGTGCTTCTGCGAAGCTTTCTATGACATTGCCACCGACTACATACGGATCTGACTTGTGGTGTGAAGCAGGTTTTAATAAATAAGAAATAAGGCCATTAAAGGTTTTTCCTCTTTTGATTTTTTGCATCCCTTTCATGCAACCTACCTGACAGATGTGCTTGAAGCGGTAAGGCATGAGCGAAGCTCTGAGATCTGGCGCTTCACTGCGAAGATTTCTGTCTTTGTAAGCTGACCACCAGTGCTTTTACTTTCGAGATGAATAAGTAGCTTGTTCAGCTTCTGTGAAATTTCGCTAAGGGATTTCCAGGCTTCAATGTTGATAGGCGGCACAGCAACTGGAATCTTATCGAGAAAAGCCAAGCGAAACCATTCACCTTTACTTTTGTCACCACGCCTTGCATTGAGAAGCTGTAGTTCTTCATGGTTCAACCTAACACTGATGCAATGTGTTCTTAACAAACTTTCAGGTGATTCTTTTTTATATATTTTATTAAAAGTATTTTTCATACGAACTCCTTTCGTGTTTTCTATCAAAAACATATTCCTTATGTTCTTATTTACTTATATTTGATTCAAGAGGGATGTCAATGTGAAGGTGTTATTTTGTAATAAACAATATAATAATGGCCACCACATTAGTAAATGGAGGCCATTATAAATAATTATTTGTTGTTGGATTGAATGTTCCATGAAACTTTGAATGCAGGGTATTTTCTGCTTATACGCATAAAGCTTGCCTTTCTCAAAGTTGATCTTGTTTTTTCACTATAAATATTTAATTGATCGAGTGATATAAAAACTTGTTTATCAATAGTGTTTAATGTATTAACTATTTTTTCTATAGCTGCGACTTCAACGTTTTTGAAAACAATGGAATCTTCAATTGCTATGGGTAATTTTGTTGTATGTAAAAAGCTCACATCCAAAGCCAGCATATTCGCATAAGATTTACCTGTCCCAGAGTCAGAGTGATGTTCGAAAATATAATTTGTATCACTGAAAATGATCTGTGGTGGTATTCTGTCGGAACCATAGAATTTTGTGTTGTATAATTTGAGGTTCTCGTTTAATAATTTAGATATTTTTGACAGAATTTCTTCTGTCTTTTCTTTTAATTCTACCTTTATAGTGCTTGATGCTTGTTTAAGAGCATCTTGGCGCTCGCGGTAATTAACCGTATCTTCAACTTCTTTTTTCTTTATAGATAATGACAAAACTTCATCAATAATCTCGTCTGGTCTATCGACTGATGCAGCTATTTCTTTGATTTTGAGATCGATTATACTAATTTCAGCATCAATCTCATTTAATTGGTATATAAGGCGTTCTTTTTCTTTTTTTAACTCATCACTCAAGATTTTTGAAATTGATAAATGGAAACCCTCGACTTCATTTAGTTTATCAATGTTAACAGTTGGGAAAAAATCGACAACTTTGCTGAAATATCTTTTTGGAATAGGCTTTGTATCAGAAATATTTTCTTCAATTCTAAATAACTTACTTTCGAGAGAGTATTTTTGTTTGAGATATTTATCTTTTTCGATGGCTAAACTTAGGCTTTTTTCATCAAGGATAGCTTTTATGTTGGCTGCAAAAAGGTCAAGATCTTTTTTTATAGTGTCAATTTTATTGTCGATAACATTTAAATCTTGTTTTGCTTGCCTATATTCTTTTAAATTTACTTTTTTGACAAAACCCTGCTTGAACGCTATATCAATATTCTTTCTGTTTACTTCGTTTTCGGATTTCTTTTTTTCAATTTCTTCAATTAAGTTATAATAGCCGAAGGACTTAATGAGAAATTCTTTGATAGATGCATATCCTTCCCCGGTATAGCGTAGAAGAGGTTTATTTGGATTGTAATTATCTTTTCCCCAAATTCTCGTGAATCTGGAAACTAAATTTCTTAATGAAGGATCGTTTGATGAAAAACCATATTTCTGAGCCAAGAAGATTCTAAAATCTTCAATTGACCACTCTAATTTTTCTTCGTTATTTCTAAAAAACACACTATTATTGGTTTCGGTATTTCTTATAAAGTGATAGGATTTTCCATCAAAATCAAAAGTAAATTCGATGTTTAGATGACCAACTTGAGAAATAACGTCTTTGCATAGGGTGATAAAATCATCACCACCAAAAACATAATCAATTAACATTAGAACTGATGATTTACCGATAGAGTTGGCACCATTTTTAGGTCCCAATATGGCATTCAAACCATTTTTGAAAATCAGTTCTTTTCTAATTAATTTTTCACAGTATATGTTCTTTAGCATTTTATTACCGTCCCATTAGCTGGGTTTAGTATGATTTTCTCTAAAATAAACAAAAAATCGAGTGAGTAAACAAATTCGTCCAGAGATGAGAAGTTGCTTGATGTTTTTTCGTATAAATCAGTAATCTTAATTTCGATAAACTCAGTTTCTAAGATGATTGTCATCTTGTATAATATTGAATCTTGGATTGAGATAGATTTACTTGGTGTAATCATGAGTAAACCTCGCAATTTTGGATGAAAAAACACACCAAAACTTCGGCGGCTACACTATTAGTTTCCTTTGTGTTTGTTTTTATCCAATTAATCAAATGGTTATATATTTCGGATTGAGATAAATTCTCTCTTTTTAAAATCAAATAGTATGTTTTAACTTCGTTGAATATTATTTCTGATGTGTTTGGAACTCGTTGATCGAGTTGTTGGAATAATTTTTTTATTTCAGTGTAAAAATAAGCAACTTGAGCTTTGACCTTTATCTTGAATGCAGGGCCAGAGTCGGGAAGAATTTTATCATCAACTCTCATAGCTTTGTACGATAATTGAGAACCCTCACTTGGTTCAAGAGTTGATAGTATATCAATTATCTCTTTGATCTCTTCTTCAATCTTAAAATTAAATTGGCTGTTTTTGATTTGTGCTGCTTGTCTCAACTGCTTTTTGATAGCGTACATTTCCCGATAACCCTCAATCGTTCTTGGGTTGTCGAACAACTTATGACAGTCTCTGCACAAGGCAATTAAATTATCTTCGCTATCAACATCATCGCAAAGAAGTTGCTCATCTTTAAGTAATTCCTTTTCCTCTTCACGAGGGGAAAATGGATATATGTGTGCTACATCATAGAGCTTTATTTTTCGTTTGCCATTCTGAACCATTAAAGGTTTAAAGCATTTTGGGCAAAGACCACTTACCTCATCATATAAAACTATATGCGTATTATGATTGATGTTCTTGCGTTCTTCACCCACGAATGACTCCTTGCTAAGGGGAAATGACTTTCTGTGGATATTTTATTATTATAACATCAATAGGATTTAGCTTTAATTATTGTAAATGTGATCAATATCACGTTTGTGGCGGGGTTTGCAACCTGTGGCTAACTTTCTTTAAAGAATCTGTATTCTTTTGTCTTCGTTTTCTGATGGTGAAGCTGGGAAGCGGCTATGTGATCAAAGAATAGACTTGTTTTCCTTTTCAACCGAAGGGAAGAAAAGCAAGGGAACTTAGTGAAGCGTAGCTTCGATAAGTTAGCCCTTGCTTAAAAAATTAAGAAGATGCTTTTTCTTCCGATTCCCCGACAACATTTAAATGGTTGGGTTTCATTTCTGGTGAAGATACATTTTCGGTGTTATTGTTATTTTCATTGTTTTCTATTATATCATCCTCATAAGAATTATCTTCGTTGTGAGACATGTCATATAATTTTATAACTTCACCATTTTTTTTGCGGGTGGTTAATGAATTGTCCGAGATCCATCTGTCTAAAAGCTCAATGTAATTGGAAAAAATACCCGCATTAGACCCAGCTTCTTTTTGGAAAATCTCGATAATATAAAATGCTCTATGCTCAAAATTTTGCATTGGGTCAAAAAAACATTCCATTATTAACTTTTCATCAAAATCCCCTCTTAAAACACCTGCTGATATGAATTCGTAATAATTAAGGATATATGATGCATCACGACAAGCTGAAATTAATTCCTTTTTGACTTTCCTGTCTTCTCCAGCAAAACCACATCTGTACTGTTTTGCAATATTCAGTGGGATTGTTTTAGTTAATCCGAAGTGGCGGTAGACATTATCTAACTTGTTGAAATAATGAACGCTATGTCTTTGGTTCATTATTGTATTGATTGTATGGGACTTACGTGCAGAAGCTGCATTTATTGTCGCCTGAATCCACCATCCTGTTCCTAGCACTATTGAGCTTATAAGAACAGTTAATGATGTTTGATAACTTGTACCATTTTCTGAAGATAAAACAGAAAAAACGATAATCAATAATATAAAAAATATCGTTGAAATAACCCTCAATGTTTTCTTTATTTCTGGGTATTTAGAAACTAAAACCATTCTAATAATGTCTGTAATAAGAAATGCTAATGTAAAAAAAATCCCAAAAAGAACAATGTTATTAGTATTTATAACAGTAATGATGTTATTTTTAAAGGTTTCCCAATTCATTACAGTGTATACGATTAGTAAAATTAAAAAAACGCCTAAAGCTAAACCGAATGTTAGAATTGGGAATGCTTTCCCATCTAATTTCTCTTTTTTTTCTGCCATGATAGCCACCTAAAAAAAACAGAGCCTCGCAGCTCTGTTTTTGTTAAATTAATTAAATTTATTCGATGCAGCCTGACTCAATACAACCTGATTCGATGCAGCCTGATTGGTAAGTTTTTCTCATGTGCTCCTCCTTTTGGTAATGACTACTAATTTATACTTCTTTTTGTTGTCTTTGTCAAGTTTGTTTTTTTATTGTTTATCAGTAAGTTACGTCATCAGTTGAGAGGGTATTAACCAAGAATGAAACTATACTAGTTTATATCATATTTCTTGCCAGTATGTGATTGCATGTTGAAAGGTTTTTGCGTCAAGCCTGCACGCATAAATCTAAACCTGAGATATGAAGAAATATTATCTTCATGTGATGAGAGTATCAACTGCCTATTACTTAACTCACAGCGTAGCAAGTCGCTTAAAGAAGCTATATTGATCTCGTCAAGAGATTGAGCTGGATCATCTATCAGAACCAGAGGGGACTTTGCATACACTTTATTGAGTGATAGGAAAAAGGCCAAGCTTAATGCCGATAGCTGTCCAGAACTCATTGACATGGTTGCGTCATGTTCTGATTTTTCTGCTGTGCAGAACCTCAGTCTATCCCCATTCCCTTCATCTATAAATAGTCCTAAGCCACGTTGGTAGTTTTGGATTAGTCTACCGCTATAAATATGGAACGTTAACTCTATATCAGCGATGGTTTTTTTAGAATAATCTTTGTTTAGTATAGTGAGTTGTTCCTTTAATGTGGTAATTTTCTGTTTAGCATTTGTTAAGGCTTTATCCATATCTAACAAATCGTTAAGCTCTTTTTTTAAAGCTTTAAGTCTAAGATTATTCGCTTCATTCTTTTTGTATAAGAAATATTTATCTTTTCGATTGATCTGTTCTAAGTCTATGTTGAAAACATCATCTGGTGTAGCGAATGATTCATTCAAGACTGATTCCCATCCTTCAGGAAGTGAAATCAGCTCATTTTTCTTTTGTTGACGTATCAACAATACTAATGATTGTTTCCTTGATTCTATTTCTTCTGGTAAATCTGTAAAGGTCTGCGGGTAAGATATTCCGATTTGTGAAAGTCTTTCATTTATTTTTTTTATTCTTTCGAATATGCTTTCTGACTTTTGTAAACTGTCAAATATTTTTTTGTCAAATTTAAGCTGAGTTTGTGCTTCTACCAAACGCTGAATCTCAGCATCCTTAGATTGCTTTATTTCATCGAGTTCGGCTTGTAGCTGTTTCCCTACATTATCTAATAAACTTTCTAAAGATTTACTTTTAATATCGATTGCGTCTAATAGCAGATCTTTTGTTATCCAGTCATGCCCACAAAGTAGACAATGTTTTTCTGATAGAGAAGTTTTCTTTTGATGTTCTTCTATTAATTTATTTCTTGCTTGGCTAATCTCTACAAGAATAGCATTTTTCTCACCTATTTCTTTTTTGTAATTATCTCTAAGTTGTAAGCGTCTTTTGAAATCGATAATATCTATATTTGTATTATCTTTAATTTTATCAGTATCATCCTGACTTATGGAATCTTCTTTCTTGCGCAAAATGCTTAAAGATAAATTGATTCCATTGTTAATCTTATTCTTTTGAGCCAGTTCCGGGTAGGCTTCAATATGATGTCCTACTTTAATTACCTCGGTTAATAGCTTTTCATTTTTGCTTATGAAATTTTCTATTCTGGCATTATCAATAATTACGCGAAGCTGTTCTTTGTTAGTAATTAGGTTTTTAAGCAATGAAATTTTATTCTCATTTTTTTCTGTTGTTTCAATATCAGAAAAAATTGAAGGGTTCTCAACATCCCATGATGGCGTAGTCAGATGAGTTGATATTTTTTCATACTGCACAGGATTATTATCATTTGTTCCTGGTACACCTATCGCTTGAATTTGAGATGTGATTGAATCCCTCTTTTGAATGAAATTCAGACCGGTTGATTTCCTCGTCAATGCACTTTGAACTCGTCCACATAAATTTATGTTTTCAGTTAGTTCACTAACGTTCATCAAACCACTGATAGCATTTTTTCGCTGCCTAATACTGTTAGCAAAAATAAATGAACTCTGTCCTTGTTCAAGATAGTTAAGAAAGTTGTAGTTATCAGTGAATTTTTCGCCTAATATTTCATCAAGTTCATTTTGTGTAATTAAGGTGCTGTTTTCGTAAGAGTCTAATAAACCTAATTTATAGAGTTTAAATATGCTAAAATTATCTGCTTTATTATTCTGTATTATTTTTAAATCTTTTGCATGTGCTCTGCGTGAAAAGTAAAGTTTCTCATTATTATCATTCGACATCTCGACACTGATTTCGATATCATCTTCTCCATTTGTTTTGTTCCAGAAAAGATTATCACTATAATTTTTAATGCCTCCTGGCATTATTGTTTCACATAGTTGTACAATTCTTTTTATTTTTCCTGTAAACAATAATTCTAAAGCATCATATACGCTTGTTTTGCCATATCCATTAGGGCCTTCAAGTGTCAACAAAGAAGAACTCTCAAAATCGAATTCGACTTTATCAAAAGCCTTGAAGTTATTTATTCTCAGCTTTGATAGCTTCCAGTTCTTCATTTATTAATTCCTCAATTAGCATGTCTAAATTTACATCACTTTGTTTATTTGCTGTGCTGATCTTAGTATATATCTCAGATAAATTTAATGAATCTACCAGCGTGTTGATTTGGAGATCAATTGGAACAATATCCTTTTCTATATCAGGCATTTCTAAAAAAGGTAGTTTAATGAAAATTCTAGCTGCCATGTTATACAGGCTGGGTCGGGATGGATCTGCTTTATATGTGGAGAATTCTTCATGATCTGAGAGAACTGCTCTAAGATTATTGAAGTTCTTCCCGGAAATTAATTGATTCTCTTCATTTGAATAATACAATACATACTTTTTGAAATGATAAGCATTTTCTTCTATATCAAATATACTTTTTTCATATTGCTTGTAATCTGAAAGTTTGTCGAGTTGAAAAACTATTATAAGATCAGTGTTTTTTGCAAAAGCTGGAGCTTCTAAAAGTTCAGTTGGGGTGTTGTTAATAATTAACTCATTAATGAAACTCGCATCTTCAAGTTTATCAGTTCTGTAGGTTATTATATATCGACGTAATGCATCTTTCTCCTTTTTAAAAAAAGAAATATTTTCTAGCGTACTTTCAACTTCTATAAATTGGTGATCTTCAATAGCCTGTTTTATAAAATTATTTAGCATTTAGTTCCGCCTCTGCTTTATCAGTAGATATAACCCTTAAGTTAAATTCCCTTACAATATGGTTATTGTTCTCTTTAGTGTCGTTAATTGTTGTAATTTTTTCTGAGGTTGCTGAAATTATCGTATCATCTGATACTTTATAGGCTATTATGTTATTATATTCATAAAGCAACGATGCAAGTGTAGCATTATCTCTTATGTGATTTTTCAACTCTTCTTGGAATGAAGTATTTCGTCTTCTTCCATCTCTAATTGTCAAAGCTGTTGGGAGGTATTTATTTATTTTTTTAGAATAATGAGGCAAGCCCATTAGTTTTGGTATGTGGGATATTGCTGATACTACATCAAGATAATCCCGGACATCATCTTCATTTATAACATTGTTTTGTCTGTGAGGCTGTAAAGAGGTATGCAATTGTATGGCAGAGTTATAATTCAAGCTATAAATAAATCTGAAAACGTTTGATATCGATTCAATTTGCTTCTCGCTAAAAGCGTCCAAATCATTATAGAACTCAGTTTCAATAATATTTGTTATTTTTTCTTTGGTTAATAATGCTTGATATATTTCGTCTGTCCGATTAAGTGGGGGAGATGTTAGTAATTCCCAAAAAATGCTACTTGCTATTCTATTATGATATGCTGCGTAGTCTTGTTTTTGTCCATTGTGAACTAAGTTATGAATTACAATTACTTTATTAGTTATAAGCTCTGAGAGTAAAGTGGATTTTTCAATAATTAAATTTTTTGTTTTGATCAAATTATTGGTATCTAAAAATAATTCAATTTGCTCATCAATCAATTCATTTATTTTTGATAATAAACAGTATTTACTATCGCCATAACTGTAAAACTCAACTATTTTTCCATCATTACTTGTATAATTTTCAAAATTATCAAGTTCTTTAGCTACATGAAAATATCTGATTGTATTTTCATCACAGTCAGTAGCTATACATGCTGCTTTATAAATAGCTTTGACATATTCAGAACGATATTGCGATAGCTTTGCTTTCACTTGATGAGTTGAGATCACCTTGCCATCACAATAAATAGCAAAGTCATCTGTGCTATCTAATTGCAACTCAAAATTATCAATTATTCTCTGTTGAAATGATTTTACAGTTAATAGTTTCAGGCAGTGATAAAGAGCTACTTTCCCTTGGTAAACAAAGCCCCCCCAAGAACTGATCGCACTTCCTGGCAGTGTTTCCTCTATGTTAGACATTTTTTATCCTATGAAAATTTTACTGAACATAGCTATAAATCAGAATTCTTACATAGACATACTAATCATTTTTAGTGCGAATGAAATGCAAAATGTTCACTATCTTGCTCATAACTGTGAGAAAGCTCAATTATGAGAGCAGCTAAAGATTTTAATCGGTATATCCTTCTGTTGAGGTTAACTTGCCAATAACACTGATTGATGAGTTTCCAAAGGATGCTGCTTCTACATACTCACCCCACCAGATCATCATCTCTCTACGCTGTTCCAGATACTGTGATCTGTTATAGGCTCTCCTGACTTCGTTAGTATCGATATGAGCTAAACCAGCTTCAATCACGTCTGGTGGAAAACCTTTCTCGTTAAGCACTGTTGAGGCAATCGCTCTCATTCCATGAGCCACCAACAGATCTTTGAAGCCCATCCGTTTAAGCGCCATGTTTGCTGTCTGACTATTCATAGGTTCAAGTGGATTCCGGTAGCCGGGGAAAACATAATCTCTGTGCTTACTGATGGGCTTCATCACTTCCAGAATAGCCAAAGCTTGCTCAGAAAGTGGAA
>ENA-UOYZ01000379-UOYZ01000379.1-food-metagenome-genome-assembly--contig:-NODE-379-length-10880-cov-20.900785_pt1 | contig 10880 bp, 19 predicted proteins | sample MGYA00249881_ERZ772720 | MGnify/ENA primary metagenome ERZ772720 (study PRJEB29005, sample SAMN08379459) | food metagenome | isolation source: cheese spiked with Escherichia coli O103 | study: EMG produced...
GCTATATCTGGTGGCCCCTGCTGGACTTGAACCAGCGACCAAGCGATTATGAGTTGGTTGATAACCCTTTACTTACAGATACTTAGCGATACTTTTCAATACCTTAGCATTTTTTTAAACTACTGTATAAATACCTGTATATACCCCTAAATACTTCTTTACGGTATCCTATAGGTATCCTGGAGCAGAACAAGCGATTTTCCAGGATACCAGATCGCTTGGTGGGGTGTATGAGTGAAATTATTCAGATTCTCTAAAGTAAAAATTGCAGAACTGCCAACGCCGGAACATGGACAGGTCGAATATGGCGATACGGAGGTTAACGGGCTGCGTGTCCGTGTAGGTGCATCCGGTGTGAAAAGTTTCTGCATTTCCCGTAAGCGTAACGGAAAATTTATTCGTACCACGCTGGGGCGTTTTCCTGATCTGAGCGTGGACAATGCCAGGGCTAAAGCTATGGAACTCCTTGGAGAGGTCGCCATAACGGGGAAAAACCCGAACATAGCGAAGCGCACGAACGACAAGGCCATGATAACGCTGAATGAGGCGCTTGAAGCCTACATAAAAAATCGTGGCCACCGCCTGAAACCCGCCACAGAAAAGCAGTACCGCAGCATATTACAGAATTATTCCGGTGACTGGATGACCCATACCCTCGCCAGTATTACCCGCGAACGGGTGGAACAGCGGCATAAGGCTGTCACAGACGGGGCTGTATGGTTCGGTGCTGATAAAACCACGTTACGGGCTGGGGTTGGCACAGGAAGCAAGGCACAGGCCGATTTATGGGCGCGTGCGCTGCGTGCCGTGTGTCGGTTTGCGCATGATCATTACCGTGATGATGCGGGTAATACTCTTTTACCGGATCCGCCGACGCTGGTACTGAGTACCAAACGCCAGTGGCACGGAACGGTAAGAAAAACGGAACGTATCCGCCTGCATGATTTTCCGCGCTGGTTTGCTGCTGTAGCTGTTGTACGCGATCAGGGCGAACAGGAAAGGGATGATATAGCGGTGACGGTATGCGATGCCGTGGAAATGGCGCTTTTTACCGGACTGAGGAAATCAGAAATTTTTGGCCTTACGTGGGATCGCGTGAATATGGGCGGTCGTTTTTTCTGGATAGACACCACGAAAAACGGGGATCCGCTCGAATTGCCGATTACTGATACGTTGCGGGAAATGTTCCGCCGCAGGCTGAAAATAAAAAACGCTGATGATGTTCTGGTGTTTCCTGGTGTGAAGGGAGTGATTCAGGAGACACGGCACATCATTGACCGGATAAGCGCGGCTACCGTTCCAGAGTCGAACGATGAAATGCTCTCCCCTGTACCATTCAAATGGCACGATGCGCGCCGGACGTTCGGGACGGTTGCCGAACTGGTGGGCGTGGGTAATTACATCCTCAAGCGCCTGATGAATCACCGCACTATGCGAAGTGCTGACGTAACGCAGGGATATTTACATTTTGGTGCTGATGAACTGCTGGAGCCAGCGTCACGGATAGAACGGGCAATTCTGGAACATGCCGGGCTGGTGGAGAGTAAAAAATCTATTGATGCGCAATTGCTTTCTGCACTGGAGAGCATGAGTGATGATGAAAAACGCCAATTAATTTTCAAAATCATAAACAAAAATTTAGAGGTATCGTCTAAATGAAAGTTTGGGATGTAGTGGATGATGATACAAGAATTGAACTATATGATTATCTTGATCAAGTCGAAAAAGAAATGAGCGAGCATATATATGAATTGAAAGATAAATTTAAATATTATAGAAAAGCCGAAAGGAAAAGAATAGCAGCAAAGATTGATAAGAAAGGATATTTAGCGTTAGACAAAACAGGGGAGATAAACATAGGTCATGGTGCCAATGTATTTCTGAAATCCATCTTAATACTAGAGTTACTTGGATATAAAAATACTGCTGAGGATCTTTCATGGGTATACAAAAGAGCCTGTATAGCCTCAAAAGGTGGTGGCAAAGTTATTAGATTAATATCTGATGGTGTTATCAAAAGAAGAAGGAGTGAAGCTGCCTCCGGCCCCCGCCACCATTTACATGATGAGATAGTCGCCATCATAAAAGCCACATGGAAGAAAGAACCAGCACTATCCAAAACAAAAATGATTGCGAAGCTGTCGCGTCGATATGAGGGCCGGATAAGCGAGGAAACAATCAAGTGCTGGATAAAAAGTGAAAAACTAGCCCCGCCGCCACCACCTGACAAAAAGTACAAAAACACCGAACTGGTGATCCCGCCAGAGTACGCATAAAAAATTTTTTATCAGCCAGGGTAAAAGCAGCTATTCCCCTGGCTTACCTGCTTTCCCCTGGGAAAATCAGCTTTTCACCTTACCGCCCCCACAGCAAAAAACTAAAGTAGCTCACGGTAACAATAGGTAATACGTGGAGTTACTTGTGAACGTAATCAATTCTCAAGAAAAAATGACCCGCAAAGAAGCCGCCGAGCATTTGGGGGTAAGTGTCCAGACGCTGGCGAACTGGGCCTGTACTGGTAAAGAAAAAATCCCTTTCCATAAGCTGGGGCGCAAAGTGCTTTATATGCGTTCTGATCTCGATGCTTATCTTGCATCCACTCGCAGAACGCAGACGGTGTAAGGGGGAAGGATGGCACATAAAACAAAGGCCACCCGCTACGGTGGCCCTTCAACACTAATTGCGCGTTATCCCCAACGCAAGAGAGATGATTACTATGCCGTGATTACATCCGGTTGGCAATGTGATCAGTGTGCTGGCTTGCTGGTGGGCTATTCCTGCTCTTTAGCATCGCCATGCTGCGATGTTTTCCAGGTATGCGATCCCATTTTTGTGCGCCTGTACTCTTTTAAGAACTTCTCAAGGACAAACGCACATGGCGCGAATCTCTCCTGTTCTTGTTCGCTTACCGCGTTTTTGCGTTGTTTTTTCCTGGATGAGGATAATTTCTTTAATGATTTGTTAGTCATCGTAGATACCTGTAACCCAGTTCACCGCAGTTCACCGCACCACGGCGCTGGTGACGGTTACTCCTGCTCTTTGGCCTTCCGGCGCTGTTCATATTTTAATTTGCGTCCACAGGCATCTAAGACCCATGCGGAAAAATTAGCACTAGGATTAGTTAATTTTTCTTGTTCAACACTGGCATCAATCCCATCTATAAGCTCGTGCGGGAATCGAATGTTTTTCTTTGCTGATTTGTTGTTTGTGTTTCCGCTAGACATTGGTACACCTCATTTAAATGGATTTGATGGGCGCACACAATACAGCAAAAAAAGTGAGAAGTTAAGTATTGACATGTGCGCACACATAATTTTAATCTGTGCGCACAGTTTGGGTTGCATTGCTCAAATTAAGCAACGCCCCGCAGTGCTCGCAACACATGCAGGGCGTCTAACCACCAACGATAGCAATAGTATCGAGGTAGCTATGTTAAATCATACCACACACCCGCAAGGGCGGGACTCGCACAACCTGAATAAATACATCTGGCGTTTTATCGCCCTGAGCACGGCACAGCCGCGCGTGATTACCATTGAGGCCACCAGCGAACAGGAAGCACGCCAGCAATCCCCGGCTGGCTGCGTGATGGTATTCGCTGCCCGTATCCGTCGGGAGGTGCGCCATGATTAACCTGTCACTTACCGACCTTAACCGCATTCAGTTTCGTGAGAAATTTACCGGGCAGCTACTGGTCAATGTGGATAAAGGTCGCGTGGTGTGTAATTACCACCTGCCAGATGAAGCCATTGTCGCAACAAGGGAATCATTACAGGAACTCGCAGAACGTGCCGGAATGATTAACGCGAATATTCAGGGGGTGAGACATGTGCAATAACCCACGTCCGGACGCAGCCGCCGAAGCCATCAAAACGCTGATGCACGCGCTGATTGATATTTCATGCACGGCAGCAACCGCAGAAAAACACATTACCAGAGAGCCGGAATATACAGGGGCAATAATCCCGCATTCGCTGGCATACGCACAGCTTACCGCTGATATGGCACTGAATGAGGCCATGGCTATCCTGATTGCTGATTGTGAAAATGGGGGGGGTTATGCGTGATGATCGTTTTAATGCCCTGAAACAGGAATTTGATGGCGCACCAGAACACACAGGCGATGCGTTGTTATGCGTTGCCGACATGATGAAAGCCGCATTTTTCCTTATCAGCACCAGTGGCTACAGGTCAGAGGGTGTGGAGATTCTCAATATTGCGTCGGACTATGCTGAATATGTGGCAGAGGCGCGTTACAGAAGAAAATTACCGGAGGATGTAAGCCATGGATAAAATCCCTTTCGATGTTCTTATTCATTCTGAGAATGCATTAATCAGGGCGCTTGAATTAAAAACGGTACTGGATGAATTAACCGAAAATAACACCGAGCTGGGGGTATTTACTTTCTGCTTTCAGCACTCTGTTAACCCCGGTTATTGATGAATTAAACGCGGTTATGGAAATACACGACAAGACCCGCGCAGAGGAATAAAAACCATGAAACAGAAAAATTCTGGCTTTACTGCCAGCGGCCCCGCTCGGCCTGAAATCCGCCCCGGCGATATTTTCCGGGATAACTACGGCGGCACGGTAACGATTAAAAGTATTGCCGGACGGTGCGTTACTTACCGCCGTGATGGGTACAGCTACGACTGCGTGATGCCTGTTTATCAGTTCCGGCGTAATTTTTCTCTGGAACAGGCCACACCACACAAACAGCCCACCAGCAACGCAAAGGCACGGGCGAACATTCAGAAAATGAAAAACATGATTAACGCATTCAGGGGTAAAAAATGAAACTGGCACCGAACTTAAAAAAACAGCCACACGACAAAATGACCGAAGTCATTATTTTTGCGGGTAGTGATGCCTGGGCGCACGCGAAACAATGGCAGGAACAGGACGGGCGACTTGCTGGCGACAACGTGCCACCTGTATGGCTTGGAGACAGCCAGCTTGACGAACTGGCAGACCTGAAAATTATCGACGATGGTCGCTATTGTGTCCGGCTGTACAAGGCAGGCCACATCAAGCCGTCAAATATTAATGCCATCGGGCAAAAGCTGGCGGTGGCAGGTGTACGGGATGCGAATTATTACCCTGAGGGAATGCACAGCCAGAAGCTGGAGAACTGGCACGACTACCTGCAACGGATCCGCGAACAGGCAGAGCGCGGGGAAATACTTACTGACGAGCAATACAGCCAGCGAAAAACCACGCTACCAATGAGTATTGGATCTGCAGGGTACGACACACAGCTTGATTATGTCGTTAAGGGCGTGATTCCGGCTAATTCATTGTGCAGCACATACGGCGCGAGCGGTTCCTATAAATCGTTCCTCGCGTGTTCCTGGGCGTGTCATGTTGCCACGGGTCGCCACTGGGGAGGCCGCAGGGTGGCGCATGGTTCGGTGATGTATGTTGTCGGTGAAGGTGGCATTGGTGTCCCCCGCCGTATCAAGGCATGGGAAATCGTTAATGATGAACGGGTGGAAAATCTGTACCTGGTAAACCGCCCGATTTTTCCGGCGGTCCCGCTTGATGTTGATGAAATGGTCATCGCTTCCCGTCAGGTTGAACGGGAAACGGGTAAACCGGTACGCATGATTATTCTGGATACGCTGGCGCGTTGCTTTGGCGGTAATGATGAAAATGACGCGCGGGATATGGGGGCGTTTATCCGTGGATGTGACGAACTGAAACGACGCACAGGGGCCACGGTGCTGGTGGTTCACCATTCCGGCAAGGATGAAACAAAGGGGGCGCGTGGTTCCAGTGCATTTCGTGCATCTCTGGACGCTGAATACCGTATTCGCCGAGAAGGTGCAGACAGTGAAGCCCTGGTTATCTCCTGTACCAAAATGAAGGACGCAGAGGAACTGAAAGAGGCCGCATACGATTTACGCGTGGTGGAGCTTTTTACCGACGCTGACAAGGAGTTAATCACGTCGCTGGTGGTTGTGGATAAGCCGCGCCCACCTGTTGAACTGGAACGCATCGAGGAAGCCGGGAACAAGACGGAGAATCACGCCGCGCTATGGGGCTGTATCCGTTCACGCACACAGCGCGGCGATAAATGCACTATCCCGTTATTGCGTGATGATATGAAAAAGCTGGGGTATGAGATGAAACACTTCCGGCGCTGGCTGTACAAGCTGGAAGGTGATGGCGTTATTGCTATTGACGGTGATGACGTGCGCCCACTGTAAAAAGTGGGCAGTAAAAGTGGGGAGTGTGGGGAATTTAACAAAATTGAAACGCGATCCCCCACTTTCCCACCTGTATATACCCCAAAAAGTGGGGAATAAAAAACACATTGAAAAACATCACGTTAGAATCACAAAAAAAAGAAGTGGGGAGACGTTGGGTAATTTCAAAAAGTGGGTAGTAAAAGTGGGGAGCAGTGAGGAATGATCAGAAAAACCAGAGATAAGACAGCGCCAAAATATAAAGCGTTAGACATGACAGAGCACGCCTTAAAGGTGGCAATCAGAACAATAGACCGCCATGCCGGAGAAGGATACGCAAAAGCACATCCCGAACTGATAAGCGCATTCATGACCACAGCGGCGGCAAATTTTGCCACGCTGACAGAACGGGAGATTGCCGAAGCGGAACAGGTGACAACCATCAATGTTAAAACCGGAGAGGTGGAATCATGACAGCACAGATAGCGGCTTACGGGCGGCTGGTGGCTGACCCGCAGTTAAAGACCACCAGCAAGGGCACACAAATGGCGATGGCGAGTATGGCGGTTCCCCTGCCGTGCAGCCAGGCAGATGACGGAACGGCGACGATGTGGTTATCCGTCCTGGCGTTTGGCAGACAGGCCGACGCACTGGCAAAGCACCAGAAAGGCGAACTGGTGAGCGTGGCGGGTAACATGCAGATAAGCCAGTGGACAGGCCAGAACGGCGAAACGCGGCAGGGCTGGCAGGTTATCGCAGACAGTGTAATCAGTGCCCGAACGGCGCGACCGGGCGGCAAAAAAGGCCAGCAGGGCCAGGCTACTGACGCGCTGAACAGAGCAAAACAACAGGCGGGAAATGATGATCCGTACGGGGATAACATACCGTTTTAAGCAACGAGTGACAGAAGCCGGGATTTTTCCCGGCTTTTTTGTGCGTAAAAAAATCCCCCGGGATGAGGTTCCGGGGGATTTCATGGCGCTAACGTGATTAATGCTGAATGAGTCTGTGGTACAAGGAGTAAAACCACGGCATGATGATTTCATGATTTGCAACAACAGTCAATATCATTGCAAAAAATGCAATGATGATTAAAATCATGAATGTCTTTTCGTTATGTTTATTTTTTAGTCAAAGAGGAATCTCATTTATGGGAACACAGAAGCCGGGCGGTGTATCCGTGTACATCAGCCCCGATATTATCGCCGCACTTAATGCGCGCTTTGAGGAGAACGCAGAGGCAGGAAAAAAAATCGGCCTTGATCCGTTGTGCCTGGTGAAGCCGTCAGTCGGCTGGATGGTACGCAGCCATTTACGCGCTGCGCTTGGTATGAATCAGCCTCATGGGGGTGAGTAATGACAGCGCCGCAACTGGTAAGCACACCAACGCTACTGAAAAATATCGGGCGCGAAGATGTGCCGGAATTTAAATTTAATCCACTCTTTACTACGTTGTTCTTTCCGAACGTCGCTACTTTCAGCACCAGAGATATTGCACTTGATACGCTGGATATTGAAAACGTGGTCATGAGTCCGTTTTGTTCTCCAATGTCAGGCAGCCAGGTTATGCGTGACAAAGGTTTCACAACGAACACGTTCACGCCGGGTTATATGAAGCCCAAACACGTTATTGATCCCACCAAAACAATCATGCGCATGCCTGGAGAACAGATCGGCAATGGTCAGTCTTCCCCGGCACTACGCCGCGTAAAAATGGTTCACGACAGCCAGAAAAAACAGCTTGCTGCCATCAAAGCGCGTGTTGAATGGCTGGCGGTCAATGCCATCACAACAGGCCGTAACGTTATTGAGGGCGAAGGCATTGAGCGTTATGAAATTGACTGGGGATTACCCGAAACCAATCATATTACGCAGGCTGGCGGGAAAGAATGGTCAAAACAGGATGCCGAAACGTTTGATCCGATAAGCGACATTGAGGCTTACGCTGATTTTTCCGAAGGTACGGTAAATATTATCGTCATGGGTGGCGAAGCCTGGCGTATTTTGCGCTCGTTCCGTCGATTCCGCGAACTAATGGACACGCGTCGCGGTTCAAACTCGTCACTTGAACTTGCGCTAAAAGATTTGGGCGGCGTTGTCAGCTTCAAGGGGTATCTCGGTGATGTGGCGATCGTGGTTTATTCCGGTCGTTATGACGACGAAAACGGGCAGCAGCAATATTTCCTGAAACAAAACATGATGGTTTTCGGCAATACCGAAAATAAAGGCCTTGTTGCTTATGGTGCCATCATGGATCAGGACGCGGCACGCGAGGGATTTTCTGAGGGGATGTACTACCCGAAAAATTATATCGTACCGGGCGATCCGGCGATTGAATACGTGCAGACGCACAGCGCCCCGCAGCCAGTACCCGTGGATATTGGTCGCTTTGTTACCGTCGAAGTGAAATAAAGGGGATCGTATGCCAACACCTTACACGCAATTCCTTTCCGGCACGCAGGAACTGGTCAGCACGCTGGCCTGTTTTGCCAGTGCCGGAGAAATTAAAGCGAGAACTCCGCTGATGCAGAACGGCGCGGGCCTGATGGTTGAGTGGGACGGTACACCCGGTAAGGCGGTGTATCTGACCATATCGGACATTAACACGGCCACAAAAAACCGCGCACAGGTTTATAAGTGCGGGGTTTTTAATATCGATGAAATTAACTGGCCTGATACAGCGGACACGTTCGAGAAAAAAGTGTCGGCTTTTGTTGGTTCCGGTATTTCCGTGCAGCCTTTAGGGCAATAATTTTGTGGTGATTTATGACTGAGAAAGCAAATTCAACCAGAGCATTGATCATGGCACTGCCTGAGGCGCAGAAATACCCGACGCTTGCGGAAAATCTCGCAAATAATGGCGCATCACTGACAGAAGCCCGAACGGTGCTTACTGCAAAGGCTGAGAGTGATAAACAGCGCATAGAGGGTATCAAGGCGTTACCGCTGGCATCAAAATACCCTGAGTTCACCAGTAAGCTGATTGAGTGTGGTTCTGAAGTAATGACAGTAACCTATGCACAAACGTTACTGGCTGCCGTGGATGCCCAGGCAATGATGCAGGAAAAGAAAACGGCTTTTCTGTTTGAAGCGTACATGGAAAAGCACAGCCCGAAATGTGTTGGGCCAGCAGCCGGTGATGGCAACGCCGGACTGACCGAAGATGAAAAGCTGTTGCTGTCTGTTAAGTAACTGAAATGAACGTTCGCGAGGCTGGCAAGGTCTCGCGATTTTTTTTGTATCCGGAACGGTGGTGATCGCCCCAATTTTCACGGGTCCTTTCCAGAATCAGAAACACCGCGGGGCGGCAGACGCGCAAAAACGCGCTATTTATGACGCTTTCCGGGAAAGGGTACACCACCACCACTTGATTAATATTTAATCGCATTATTAAGGTAACGTTATGAATAATAAAGATTGTTTTGTTAGTCAGCAGGAAATAGCAGAACATTTCAAGGTCAACAGAACCACTATTCGCGCATGGACCAAACAGGGCATGCCGTATCTTGATGCGGATCGCGGAAAGTCCGGCGGTTATCACATCGGACACACATTATTCTGGTGCATGGGTAAAAGTCATCTTGATGCTATTGAGTACCACGGAGAAACCAGCGCACTGGAAAAGATTATGGTTGCCAGGTTGATTTCATTAGAGCGCGACGAGTATTTCAGTGAAGAAACAGAACAGCGATTTGATAATGGTCTGCAGATTTACGGGTACTCGCCGGAAGATGTGAGCAAGGCACGAAATAAAATGGCTGGCTTTCTGGCTGGGTGGCGTCATGCCGTAGCCGTTCGCCGTGAGCATCTGCAACAATCTGTAGTTACAGAGCAGGAAAACTAATAAGTATGCAATACAACAACCGCGTATTTTTGTGAAACCATTTGATTTAATTGGCATTTTTGGAGCCATAACATCAAAAAAACACCCTCAGGTTGTTGTATTGCTTTCAGTTTTCTCTTAGTTATCAAATGGATATAACAAACAATTAAACAACAACCACCCCCTCAAAAAATCTCATAAACAGCGCGTTTTTGCGCGTATGGCTACCCCCGGTGTTTCATTTTCCAGGAAGGACCCGCCACAATTACGGCATTGTTTTCCACCACCACGGAGGCCATGACAATGACCGAAGCCGAAATGCTCAAAATGATTCGCCGTGCTGCCGGAATCAGACCACCAGCAGGCAAACAGGAGGCCACGCATCCGGACAGCGTGATAGCCGAAAATTACGCGAGTGTGGTGGCTGAGGTGATGCGCCGTGACGGAGAGTGACAACCAGTGACACACAGTGACAAAAAAGACGGTATTTAAATAGGGGGGTGTTTAATACCCCCGGGGGGATCGAAATCCCTACACCCCATTGCTTATGGGACCGCCCGCCTCGTCAAATTTTTACACCCGCGAAATTAAAAAAAAATGCGTCACGCTGGTGGGCATGATGCCGATACTGGGATCTCGGTATCGGTTTATCCGTGATCATCCACCAGCTTCATAGCAGATAGTTAAGGTTTCATGACGGTTATGATGTTTCGTAACTCGTTGTTTTTATACCTGCTTATACTCCGCGACGGTATCCTATAGGTATCCTAGAAAAAATTAAGGGATTACACTGTTAACGTAACCCCTTGATAAATATGGTGGCCCCTGTTGGGTTTGAACCAACGACCAAGCGATTATGAGTCGCCTG
>ENA-UOYZ01000384-UOYZ01000384.1-food-metagenome-genome-assembly--contig:-NODE-384-length-10846-cov-113.650913_pt1 | contig 10846 bp, 10 predicted proteins | sample MGYA00249881_ERZ772720 | MGnify/ENA primary metagenome ERZ772720 (study PRJEB29005, sample SAMN08379459) | food metagenome | isolation source: cheese spiked with Escherichia coli O103 | study: EMG...
CATCAGAACCAGTTCCCTGCCACCTTACGGCGTGGCCAGCCACAAAATTCCTTAAGCGATCAGCAATCTATCACTCACGCCTGAGATAAGCAAGAATGTGAATATTTACGAAGTCGCTCTGCGTTTCAGCTCTGATTCAATCAGTTTTTCAAGCATCTGCGCCTGGGTAATACCTTCCTCATCCGCCAGTTCACTCAGCCTGTCTTTTAACCGTGCCTGGATAACCGCATGAAAAGCCTTATGAGTGTTGCTTCTGCGAGCCAGAGAAGCTCTTTGCCTCTCTCTGGCCGGAACAGGATTACCTTTCCGGTATGCACGCTTGGTGCCTGATGAGGAAGTCACTGCATTTTCTGTCTGCGACATCTCGCCTCCTCAATACTTAAACATGGATCGTTTCGCAGAGGATACTACAGTTTTTTGAAATCAGCGACTTGAGAATTGTGACAATGATCTGTGTTGGCGCACAAATCATGTCTGATTACGACCGTTTAATGTGATTTTGATAATGAAATGACTGAAAAGCAGGAAATGCCTGAACCTGGGTGCCGGCCCCGGGCGGGACCGGCTGTTTCTGGCATGTCGGGTGTCTGCCCCTGAAATACCTCACACTTCCGGAAAGCGGGGACTTCCGTCCCCGCCCGGCAGCTTACTTCCGTGCTTCGTAGGCCAGAGTTACCTGCACCACTGTATTTCCCCTGTGAATATTCAGCTCACATAACCGTTCCCTGAATATCAGTGAAAAACACAACACCGTGGCGCACACGGCGAGCAACCCGATAAGGGCATATTTCGTCATAAACTTTGACCTCTCTGCAAGGAAGAGGCTACAATCAGTAGTGTTAAGGTACTTCATGCAGACCTCACGAGTTAATGGATTAACGAGTGGGGTCTTCGCATTTCTGGAACCTGCGTCTTGCCTGAACCAGAAAGGCTCAGACACCCGCAGCAATAGTACCACACTTCAGCCAGTCGGTTAATTATCTGATAACCTTAATAATTATCAGTATTTCCCGAATTGTTCCATACCTGTTTGTACGTAAAATCCCCTAAAAAAGATAATAACGATATCGTTCGTTATCTGTCAGATAGCTGTGAGTTTCTGTTTTCACTTATTTTACGAGAGTTGATAGTATGGCTAACGCAATTTACCTGGCTTATTTTCTTATCGCCATTCTTAATACATGGTTTCTGGTGCAACAAATTAAAACCAGAAAAACACTGGCTATATCTCATGAATCCTCAGCACTGTTAAAAGAAACCAATATTAATATCGGGCTTTCCGTATTAATTTATCTTGTTGATATTATGTTTGTATATATGACAAATGCCATTCACTAAATAATACCGGAAACGCCGGAAGCGGGGAAAACTTGCTTTTTCCCGTTTCCGGGGTTGGACAACTGAGCAACGCGAAGGCGTCAGGCAACGTTTGCCTCTGACGTATCCCATAAATTTATTACCAGATGCCCCGGAATTTGCCTCTTTGGCATCTTTTTACCACCTGATACAAAAACATCTGAAAGTTTCATATTGATATTTGCCTTCTCAGTATAACAAAACAGATCGGATATTATATAATTAGCCTCCTGAGAGACAGGAGTTGCCGAGAACCTGTAGCCATTCACACTAACCCCGCAGGGTTTATCAAACATCAGTTCATGACTACCAAGCACTTTATCTGCCAGCTCTCGCTGTATCATGGCGGTGCTTCTTTTCAGAGTGGTTATTTCCTGTAAAAAGTTTTCAGAAACGCTCTTCAGCTGTAATAACTCTTTTGATATAAAATCTGATTCCTCAGCCGTTTTTATATCCTGCAGAATTTTATTAATCATCCACTCCACGGAAGACTCAGACTCAATTATGCTATTGACGACATCAGCACACTGATAGCGTTTTTTCTCTTCAGCGTTCGGAGCATAACGGCTGTTCAGCGTAACAATCCCATAATTCATAGTTCCTTCCCATGAATTATCTTCAAAAGTCATACTTATTCCCCAGTGAAATAACTTAGTGATATCTTTATTTTTGTTCACCCATATTATCTGGAGAAGAACTACAATCAAAATAAGACAGGACGGGGGTCTAAGCCGGAATCCCAGAAAATTCCGTCACTAAAGCGAGTCACAGACAGCTTTGCATGACATTGAATAAGTGACGGGTTATGTGACGAATTCAGTGTCGAAATCGTTGTTTCTGTGAGTGTCACTCAATCGGTCGTTTATGTGACAACCCACGCCGTTACTGGTCGCGGAAAAATCTAGGTTTCCGGCTTGGAACCCCATATAAAGACGGGACAGAAACATTATTTGCTTTCGCGACATTTATTTAATTTCCCGCTTTTCATAAATAATCTTCAGCACATCCAGATTTATTACAACAAAACAACCATGAATAAGATAAACAGGATTACACAACAGAAAAGTTAATTATTATCCACCTGGCTGATGGCAGGGGCAGACGCTTCCCTGACAACTTACAACAACAATATTATCCTTACCCGTTAACTTCCCGACAGTCCTAAAGTTGCACTTCAGTCCGGACGCATCTCTTTTATGTACTGCAACAATAAGTTGCTTATCAAGTTTTCTGGCTGTCATGGCAAACTGTAATATTGCCGAACCTTCTCCCAAATCCGGCCACCCGACACAATTAAAAATAATAACGTGCTCTTCAGAATTTAAGGCATCTCTGACAACAGAAACAGCATAGTCATTTCTGCCAGCAACCAAATCACCATCACCGCTTGCCTGACTGAAGCCATAATATTTAGAATCAGGCATGTAATATCTCTTAAAAAACCTATCAATTTGGGTGGCAGAATTCCCTACAATAAGAACATTATGCTCATATCTCGCTATCAAATCTGATGCTTCCTGAGTATTCATATATTCATTCTCGTCATTTAATTTCACAAAAGAATCACAACAGGCACTTTAATAATTCCCGTACCACCATCCATCATCTTTTTTGTTTAGAATAATACAAACACTGCGCACACCTGCAGGCAGTATTTCTTTGCTGAATTTACCAGCGAGCGTGAATGTACCGGAAGACAACTTCAATCCCTCCCCGGGTGAATCTGTTGGTTTTAATCTTATCTCTTTCGCATCATAGTCCAGCTCTGTGATGATGAATTCTTTTTCTCCACGAACTGCAACACTCACATAAAGACCTGACGCGCCGGATTTTGTCCTTCTTACTGTCAGTCTGGCATTACCCTTATCTTTAAATGATGCCCTCTGTTTTGTCACAGGAATAAATGACATTCTTTTCTCCTTATTTAGCATTATAAATCATGGCTACTTCCGATCACTCAAAGATGACCAGGTAATTTTGCTTTCTTTAACTTTTATCACCCTCCGACGAATCAGTTCATCACGAATATCCTTAGCCAGCGTTTCACTCCACTCTTTCCGCATCTGTGACTTCAGATAGTTATTAAATGACTTCACTGACGCTGGCATATTACGGGGTTCTCTGGCATATAACTGAATCTTATCTACCCAGCGCACAATAACATCAATACAAATAACGGGGAATGCTGCCAGAACAGCTCTCTCAGGTGTGACACGACGGCTCTGAATGCCCTGCCTGCGCAGCGTCTGTATAATCCCGTCATATCCCTTATCTGCTGAAATAATATGGTATGTATTATCCCTCTCACCACAACAGGTCATCCGGCCAAGTTCAAGAACCAGATGAAAATCAACATTATTTTTTGACACTCCGCTTGTCTGTCTGATACTTATTTTTACATTATCCGGAAATGAATTAACCGGTAGTACAACATTTTGCTGCAGGGGGCCGGTAAAGATGATTAATTCTGTATATTCTTTAAGTGATATATTTTTCAGATTACTGCAGTTCTCATAATCAATAAGGGCAATACATCTTTCTGTATCTTCTCCCCTGATTATCTTCTCCATAATAATTATGATCTCCATATGCTTTTTGTAAAACTTTCATGACAAAACATTACATCAGAGGGGTTATCAACCGTAATATGCTGTGCTACCTTTCCGGGGTATTCTCTGGACGTGGGCACAGATTCTGTACATGATGAGGCATATACAAATATACTGATTCACACTAGGATACGTCTGGGATGAATCCTTCGGCCTCCGACCCCATGCGGAGGCTTTTTTATTTCTCATTGAGCACGGCCTGTAGTTCTGCCTTTATCCGGTTCTGGCGACGGATTTTCTCCAGACGCGCTGCCGCATACGCTTCTTCCTCCTGAGAAATATGCTCCGTCACATACCCTTCCGTGTCATACCGACAAGCACCGGCTTTCATGACACACAGATAGCTTTCTGAACGGGTAATGGCCTTCAGCGCCCTGCGCAGTTTTTTATGCGAAAGCGGGATATTCCGCTGCGCCACATCTTCCAGTAACACGTCCCGGATACCGCAGGCCAGAAGCCGGGGCGTGTCACCGTCAAATAATCCCGGCCACCAGGGCTTCAGGGTGTTCACAGCTTCATCCAGCGTGGGCAGGTTCAGATAAATGGACAGCGCCTGTCTGGCCTGCGCTTTTTTTGCCGCCAGCTCTGCTTCCCGGGCTGCTTTCTCGGCCAGTTTCTGCTTTTTCACCTTCCATTTTGGTGGCGTGGTGACATTGATGATGGTTTTCCGGCTGCGGACAGGCGTCTCTCCTTCCGTTTTCCGCTTCAGTGTCAGTACCGGTCGCTTCTGCTCTGTCATGCTGTGTTCTGCCTCTGACGAATCATCCTCTTGCGGCCAAAGATACCACACCCGTCACAGCGCCAGAACGCCCAGCACAGCCAGATGACAGGCATAGAACGTCGGGAAAAAATCCCCGGGCCAGAAACGGGGTAATGATTTCCCTGCACAGGACACCAGACCAACGGTCAGCACCGTCATCACAAGGCCGGCCACCGCCGCGGCATCACTGGTGGCAAGGTTAAGTGCCGGAATCACGGCCAGCAGGCATGCAACCAGCGCCAGACGTTCCGTTCTGTCTTCCGCCCGGTACAGCCGGTGGCTGACAGCCAGCATCAGCAGCCCGGCAATGCCGTAACTGGTGCCGGACAAAGGCCCCCACAGTGCCATCATGAGAATGGCCGCTGCAGTACGCCACCCACTGCGCGTTTCACACCATGTCAGCACCTGTGCCGCAACTGCAAAGGCAAACAGGATATTCCCCTCATACCAGGGAAAGCCGGCCAGATAATATGCGAACTGGGCAATCACCGCCCATCCCCACAGCCGGTTAATGGCCTCCTGCCGGATATGCGTATGACGGGACAGATTCAGCCCCCACACCAGGGCAAACAGCGGAAAGGCCCCACGCCCGACCAGAAACATCCACGACTGGTCCAGATGCAGAATGCGGTTTGCATGGTCCAGAACCATCAGCACCAGTGCCACCGTTTTGATGATATCCCGCTGTCCGGGTGACCAGACCAGCAACGACTGCAACCAGGTATCGGTCCGGGCAGCCAGTGAATCGTTACGTGTCGTGTTCGTGTTATCCGTTGTCATCAGCGTTTATCTTCCTGTATCAGTCTCCGCCCAGGGTTTTCTCTTTCTGCAGGTCACGAACCATATCCCGCTCCATCTGCTGCAGTCGCTCCTGCAGCAGGTTTTCCCGGACAACCTCACGGACCGCTTCCCGCTCCCGTTGTGGTTCACGCAGTACACTCTCCGGCAGCGCGGCTTCCCGTTCAGAAATGACAGCCCGTTCACGCTCCTGCCCGGCAATCTCCCTGACAGCCTGCTCTGTTTTGCCATCCGGCAGGTCAGGTTTGTTCTCTGCCATTTTACGGACAATTTCATCCGCGCGGCGTTCCGTTTCACGGCGGATGGCCTCTTCAGCCTGCCGCTGTGCCAGTACCTCTGCCGTGACCGGTTCACCGTTTCCGGCACCCGGCTGAACGCTGTTATCCGGGATATCCCCCCACACGCGACCACCGGTGATGGCACCGGGATTCCACGGACGACCTTCACCGGCGATTCTCACCACCACACCGCTGTCAGGATTATCACGGGCAATCCGGACACCATCCTGCATATTATCAGCCAGCAGGCTCTCTCCGTTACGGCTGCCCTGCAGGGCCACGAACTGCGCATCCCCGCTGCCTTTCACCCGTCCTTCACCACTGAATCCCCGCAGCCCGTTTCCGTCATCCGTGGTCAGCGGGTTCAGCCAGATACCGGCAGACTTGCCGTTACGGTCAAAAGCCGGCAGTGCCACATATGGTTGCGGATATTTACGTCCCGGAGCAATAAACCGTGCAGGACTGTCTCCCCCGGCAAGCCCCGCCTGACGAAGAACGGCACGGCCTGCCGCCACGTCCCGCAGCTCCCGCGCCGTACTGAACAGCCGCTCTGCATTCATGACCTCCCGGTCCGGTTTCGGCTCAAATACATCGTGGGCCGTTCCTTTCTGTACGGCATTGTTAATGGCATCCGTCCAGCCCTGACGGTTATCGGTGTACACCTGCACATGCTGCTTCATACGCGACAGGGCCACGTAGGCTGACTCAAAGCCGGCCATCTGTTTCCGGTTACCTTCCGTGCCTTCAAGCGCAATGGCAAAGGTTTCACTTGCCCCCTGCGCACCGTGAGCGGTGATGGCATAGGCCAGGTCAATATGTTGCTCTGCCCGCTCCTGACCGGGGCGAATCACCCGGGTCTGCTGTCCGTCCGACAGCGTGACACTGTCACCGGAAACCGCTGTCACCGTCCAGACGCTGTTGGCCACATAACCGCGCTCCCGGTCACTCTTCGTGAAGCGCATCCGGTCACCGGTTCCCACCCGGATGGTGTCCGGGGTGTACAGTGTGACGCCTTCAGCCACCGCCTCCCGGGGCGAAATCAGCCGCGTGTTACCTTCCGCATCCTGCAGGGTTATCAGCCCGTCATCCTTACTGATACCGGCAATCCGGTGATACACATTATCCACCAGGGCAAGGGCATCCGGGTTATTCTCCCAGGTGGAGAGACGACGCAGCTCCCCGTCACGTATATTCGCTGTGTTCAGGACAGGCACCATGACCTGCTCTTTCCCCAGCTCACCGGCCTTTTCCCGTGCATCATGAATCATGCTGTTCAGTACGCGCCGGTCCTCATTCAGGTGCGTGACAATCAGCGTCTGCTCCCGTGCTTCCGGTGTTCTGCCGGTATAGTCGCGGACAATGGCTTCATACAGTGTCATGGGGACATCCGGAAAAGCCTCGCCTTTCAGCATCGCCTTCTGCTGCGCTTCTGCCAGTTTCGCTTCCTGGCTGTGACTGAACTCCGTCACGGAGTGCTCCGGTGCCCATGCGCCCTCCTGACGTGGCACCTGAGACGGTTTCACACTCTCAAGCCCGGACAGTGCCCTTTCCACATCCCGGTTAATCAGGCTGTATACCGCCTCCCGCAGTTCCGGCGTCTGACGCACAATCTCCTTCATGATGGCCACATCGGCAGCACTGCGCGTCTGCTGGAGACGGAAAGGCTGACCGGGCGCGATGGCCTGCAGCTGGTCCGTGTCACCACTGGCCACGGCACGACCGCCACCGGCCGCAATCAGGGCGTATGCCCGTGCCATGTCGGTATTGCCCACCATTGAGCTCTCATCGAGCAGGAACAGCGTGTTGCTGAAATCCGGCGTTTCTCCGCTGCGCTGCTGCAGCTGCGTGTCATGCAGAAAGGACGCCAGTGTCTGCGCATCCACGCCGGCGCTGCGCATCTCCCCGACCGCACGGTGTGTGGGACCCAGCCCCACGACACGGGGACGCTCACTCTCCGGCAGCATGTTCACGGCTGACATCACCGCCCGGAACTGTGTGGTCTTACCCACACCGGCATAGCCCTGCACCACCGTGAAACGGTCGGACGTTTCCAGTATCATGCGGGTGGCGGCACGCTGTCCTGATGTCAGTTTCTCCATGAGTTCGCCAGGTACTCTCTCCATCAGCGGCGTGACCGCCTCCTTACCTTCGAGAATATGGCGAAGAATGCTCTTTTCTGCCTCATACGACGCACGGGAAACCAGCAGGCCTGTGCCATAGCCTTTTGCCACATCCACATACAGTAAATCACCGCGTTTTATCTGCGCATTGATTTCCCCTCCCAGTTCAGTAAAACTGGTTCCTTCTGCAGCAAACGACTTCGCCTCTGTCAGCAGGTCCACCATGCTGAAGGCCAGGTTTTTACTTTCCAGCACAGGAAGGGCCAGATGAATGGCCTGCTGTGCCGGCGTGTGAAGTGCGGACTTCTGATGACTGATAGCCGTTTCCAGCGATGTCTCACCGGCCCGCGTCTTTATCTGCTCAGAAACCACCGTAAAGGACGGATGGCGGGCAAGTTTTTCCGCAGTACGGGTTTCATCCAGTGAGGAATACAGCCGGACATCACGACCGCTGCGGGCCAGACCGTTCAGGGTGGCGTTGTCCATTGCCATCTGTGTGACGGAGGCAAAAACCTTCGCACTGTCGCTGACGGAATGCCCGGGCGTTTCCACCCAGCCGTTCTCCAGCTTCAGTGCCGTGAACGGTGAATCAGCCACAGGCAGGGTGGCCGGTTCAGCCCGCCCCGGCACAACAACCGTCATCGCATCTTCACTGACGGATGCCACCTGCAGGCGGTCACCGCCGGAGACGCGGAGTCCGGGAATTTTCCCTGTCACCCTCAGACGCTCGCCGTCTGCCACCGGCATTTTTTCCGGCCGGAACAGCGACCAGCTGCTGTCCAGAGAAGAAATACGCACCACCTGCGTTTCACCCTGCGCATCCCGCAGGGTCAGGCTGTGACTCTGCGCCGTCACCCGGTCTATCACATAGCGGTCATGACTGCGTGTCTCCGGGTTCCACTGCTCCATCACCATCCCCGGTCGGTACATATCCCGCAGGTAACGGCTCCGGCTGTCCAGCCAGACCGGTGACAGGGCGGTCATGGTTACCTCCGGGTGTCCGAGCACGCCCTGTGTTTTCAGCTCACTGCGAATGGCCTGTGTCAGTATGGCCTGTTCCCGTACCCCGCTGACCTGTGCCACGCTCTCTTCTCCGGCTTTCACGCTGGCCGCAAAATCTCCTGCCAGCCGGGCATAGCGGACATTACGGTCCGGTTCACTGATGATGGTGGCCGGTCGCTGTTCTCCCCCCTGCCAGCGATATGTGTTCACCCCGGCATCCTTCATGGCCATCAGCGCACTGCCTGTACCGGTTCGCTGCCCGCTGTCGGTTATCAGGACCTGTACGTTATGACGTGCGGCACCGTCCAGCAGGGTTAACGTCTCTTTCAGGGAGAGTTTTTCGCCCTGGTCAACGATAACAGTACTGCCCGGCGTGAAGGCCATGCCTTCCAGCAGCTGACGACGTCCGGTTATCAGCTCACCGGACAGCCGTTCATCCTGCTTCAGGTTCATCTGCGAGCGACGGTCAGCAGCGATAATCTGCACCTCCCGCCCCTGCTCCCGGGCCATCATGACCAGTTCAGCCACCCGCTCACGCTGCCCGGCTGCACCGCCCTGCCCGGACACAATGGCCAGCGACGGGCGATCCTGTGCCAGAACACTGACGGCATCGCTGTAACCGGCCGTCCGGGGGACACTTTTCTCCGGATGTACGGTCACCCGGTTCTGTTTCATGATGTCACGACTGAGTGCCCGGACTGACAGCTCATCGAGCACATGAATCCCGGACGTGAACAGCCCCTTCTCACGGTCGAGGGGGATAAGCTGCTCACGGCTGATGGCCTCATCGATACCGGCGCGTGCCCGTTCAATCACACCATTTTCCGGCGGCAGTATGCCGACCGTTCTGGCCAGCACGTCCGTGTACGTAAACTGCACTTTTCGTTCACTTAATCCGGCAATCGCCTGTGTCACCGCCTGCTGCACATCCGGCCCGTCCTGTGAAGCAGGCCCGGGCGTCAGCGTGCGGAGATCCGCACGCTGATCCGCCGCGTCACGATATGCCCGGATGTCGAACCCGGTTTCCTTCAGCGTCTGCATCCACTCGGCCATTTTGATCTCCGGATCGACATGCTGTTTGGATTTACGCGTATCCAGCGCCGCCACATCCCGGGATTTCAGCGAGGCGTCTTCCCCGACGGCCTCCCGGATAGTCTGTGAGCGTCCGGAAAAGGCCTCCACCGGTACGCCCGGCATTTCCCACATACCGTGCTTACCGACCACTTCAGTTTCATAGCCCAGCGCCTCAACCTGCTCTTTCAGTTTTTCCCGGTAGAGCCTGCCAAAGGCAATCTGATTAGCGTACACATTCTCAATGAACCCCGTTTTCCCCACTTTGTCACTGCTCAGTGTCTTCCATTCGCCGTTATGCTGCGTGACATTAGCCACCACCGCATGCGTGTGTAACTGTGGTTCCTGATCGCGACTGGTGTCGTGGTTAAACAGTGCCATCACCAGATTACCGGTCAGCACCGTTTCTGACTGTCCGTCCGTCATCACCCGTGTGGAGGCCAGCGCCTCCACCTGACGGACAGCAAAATCCACGGCCTGGTTATGTGCATCAATCAGGCGCTTATCGCCACCTAACATGGCCATCATGGAGACACTTTTGGGGGCGGAGAAGGTCAGGTCGTAGCCGGGACGATGCCTGTTACTGCCATCCTGCATGCGGCTTAGATCCGCTCCGTCCGGCAGCCTTCCCTCCAGAAGACGGGTAAAAACATCCTTATCGACACTGCCCTGCAGTCCCAGCTGTTCAGCCCCCCTGCCGGCCCAGCGTTCTCCCATGCTGCCCAGCACATAGTAATTATCCTTGTCGGTATAATAGTTACCGGCACTTCCGGCCGATCTGACCTGCGCGATACTCATCATCAGAAATCATCTCCCGGCTCAACATCCTCCCCGCGCTCCCGGTGCACATTA
>ENA-UOYZ01000452-UOYZ01000452.1-food-metagenome-genome-assembly--contig:-NODE-452-length-9566-cov-4.062139_pt1 | contig 9566 bp, 9 predicted proteins | sample MGYA00249881_ERZ772720 | MGnify/ENA primary metagenome ERZ772720 (study PRJEB29005, sample SAMN08379459) | food metagenome | isolation source: cheese spiked with Escherichia coli O103 | study: EMG produced TPA...
GGGTGTCACTGGGGCAAGAAAACAACTTACAGCATTGAAAAGTGATTTAAAAACTTCTCAGGGAGTCGCCTCAGCATTTGGCGGAGGTATGAGCGGAGTTGCTAAACCTACGGATGTTCTTACTAAAATGATTCAAACTCAACGAAAAGAGTTAGGGTATTTAAATGAATCATACAAGAACTCATTTAATAATGGGAAAGCTACGGGGAATACTACAAGATATGCTACTGAGATTTCAAGAGCTAATGCAAATCTTGCGTTATATACAGGTCAACTAAAAGAAGCCGCAACTGCGCAGTACGCACAAACTAGCGTGCTCCCAAAGATTTCATCTGGATTAGGAACTGCGAGTACAGCATTTGGAAAATTAAGCCGAGCGGTTATGCCAGCTAGTATTGCAATGACTGCAACTTTTTATAAAGGAATTCAGGACGCTACCGAATTCAATGGGCAAATGTCAACTATTCAGGCTCTGCTTAGGGATACAGCTCCAGCAAAGCAACTCGGCCAACAAATGGATACATTAGGAGAAAAATCAAAATCATGGGCCAGACAGTACGGAGTAAGTACTGAATCCATTAATACAGGGATTGAGGAAATGGTTAAAAAGGGGTATAACTTTAACCAGACTTTAGGAACTATGCCTGCAGTTCTTGACGCTTCAAAAGCATCAGGCGAAGATTTCAATACAGTTATGGGAGCTTCTACTTCAATTCTAGAACAATTTGGCTTGAAATCTGATAGTACATCAGCAATGTTAAAGAATACGCAACGTGTAACGGATAGTTTAACTTTTGTTGCCAACAAAACAGCCGCAGGTTTCTCTGATATGGGAGAGGCAATGGAATATATTGGTCCAGTTGCTCATTCTTTAGGTATGAGTGTAGAAGAAACTTCAGCAGCGGTTGGTTTACTTTCTAATAACGGAATTGAGGGAGAAAAAGCGGGGACATCTTTGCGTGGGGCATTATCTCGTTTGCTTAAACCTACAAAACAATCTTCAGCAGCATTTCAAGAGCTTGGGATTAATCTTGATGAATGGAAAAAAGGGAATATCGGACTTCCAGATATGCTAGATACTATTAAAAAATCTACCCAAGGAATGACAGATGCAGAGAAGAGTTCTTTAATTGCTAAAGCTTTTGGTGTTGAAGCGCAGACAGGTATGAATATTCTTATCTCACAAGGTGGAGATGCTTTGCGTAATTTGACGAAAGAAACAAAAAATGCGTCAGGTTATACAAAAGGACTTGCTGATGAAATGAATAAATCAGATAAAAATGCCTTTGCCCGTGCGAAAGCTACACTTGAAACTTTATCTATCAGTTTGGGGCAAAAACTATTGCCTAATATTATTCCAGTTTTGCAGAAAGTAGATGATTTAGCTGATTCATTTGATAAATTGAGTCCTGAAGCTAAAAATACAATCATTAATATGGGATTAATAGCAGCGGCAGCTTATCCAGCATCTAAGGCGCTTGAGTTAGTGACAGGTAAAGGGAAAGGAGTTATTGATTTACTATTTAATTTAGGTAAAAAAGGAGCTGGAGCACTTGCATTAAAAGGAATAGAAACTGGAGCTATTGAAGCCTCTGGCGCAATTGGTGCAGGTGGAGTTGGTCTTTTCAGGGAGTCTTAGTGGATTATCCCCAATTCTAGCAGGAATAGGACCTGCAGGGATTGCAGCGCTAGGTACCGTTGGTTTAGCAGGTGCAATTATTGGTGTTACAAAGCTTGTTGATAGTGCTAAAGACCGAGTTAAATATTTTGGCCAAGTTGAAGTTCCGAAAGAAACTGTTGATAAACTTAATAATTTTAGAGACAAAGTGGATAAAGCCAAAGTTGCAATGGAAGAATTTGGGACTGGAAGTCAGAATTCAGCCCAAAAAGTTAAAGATGCTATCAATTCACTTTCCGAAGGTACTAAAGGGGATATTGACAAATCAACAAAAGAACTTGAAGAAGCAATGAAACGAACAGGTTATACCGCTGAACAGATTGCTGAGATGAAAAAAAGAGGTGAAAGCGCTAAGTCTGTTGTAGAAGCTGCCGCAAATGATATTTCTCAGGTTTACATTAATGCTAACAAACGAGATGAAAAAAATCGTGCTTTGACCGTTGATGAGCAGGCTCGTGTAAGTTCTAATATGAAAGTTATTTTTGAGTCAGAAGCTGATGCGCTTAAAATAACAGGAGAAAAAAAGAATACATTAATGAAAGCTCTTAATGGGGATTTCAATAATATGTCCAAATCCCAAGCCCAACAAGTCATCAATGATATGAGAGGTATGAGGGAACAAGCAAATAAAGAGTACGATCAACAAGCTGCTGACCAAAAAAAATTACTTGATGGTCATATTATCACTCAAGATACCTATAACCAAAATATGGCTGCTGCCGAACAAGAAAGAGTTGACAAGTTAAGTAAATATGGAGTAGCTGTTGCTAAAGCTGAGGATGTAATTAGAGGTAATCTTAAATTAGGTGAAGCTGGTTATAAAGAATGGCGTGAAAATGCAGAAGCAGAAATGGGGTTATATGGAGAATCATTCGATGAAGCTTTAGCTAAAGCTGGTGATGCCAGCAAGAAGTTAGGGGACAATTGTAAACTTCTAGCAAAATATACCACAGGGATGTCAAATGACGCCAAAAAAGCTAATGATGCATGGAATAGTATTATTTTTGACCCTAAAACAGGGGAAATCAAAACTAACGCTCCTGAAGTAATTGCTGAAGCAGTTAAATCTAAAGAAGGTTGGGATAATATGCAGTTCATCTTGAAGAACGCTAATTTAACAACTAATGCCAGATTTACAGTCGCAGAAGCTTTGATTGCTAGTGGTCAATGGGACCAACTTTCTCCTGAACAAAAAAATCTAGTTGTTAACAATCAACAAGGACTGCTTGCCATTGCTGACAGTAGACAAAACATGAAAATTTGGAATGAGATGCCAGATTCTGTTAAGAAAATTCTAGGTGATAATAAAAATTTCTTGCAAAATAAAGAAACTGCCCAACAGGCTTTAACTGGTTGGAATACTCTTCCTGCTCAGACTAAAAAGTTACTTGGTAACGATACAGACTTTTTAAGTAAAAAAGGAAACGCAGCTCAAGCATTGAATACTTGGAATTCTATGCCAGAGAATGTAAAAAAACTTTTAGGTAATGATGCAGATTTTCAAAATAAGAAAGGTGCAGCTGCTAATGCACTAAGAGCATGGGATGCTATGCCTGAGAACGTTAAAAGAATGTTTGCAGATAATGCAAGTGTCCTAAGTGCAAAATCAGGCGCTACTAATGCAATATTGCAATGGAATTCATTGCCAACTGCTTCCAAAAATTTGCTGGCAAACAATCAAACGGCTGGAGGGGTAAATTCTGCTAATTCATGGATACAAAATAATTTTCTTGGAAAAACTGTTGACTTATCAGCAAATTCTCAACCAGCTTATGATGTTCAAAACTCATTTTTGAATAACAAAGTTTCAAAAACAATTGATTTAATTGTCAACACTTCCAAAAATGCAACAGGAACAAATTATTTTGAAGGTGGACTAGCAACAGTTAATGACCAAAAAGGTTCGCTTTATAAAGAATTGATTACTCTGCCTACAGGTCATAGCTTTATTCCAGAGGGACGTGATGTAACTATGCCACTTCCAAGAGGAACTAAGATTTTAAAGGCAAGTAAAACAGCCAGAATGTTTCCGGAAATTCCAAAGTTTGCACAAGGTATTGGTAGTATACCAACCAATGCTAGATTCTTGAAAGATGTTAGAAGTGTTAATGAAAAACTTGAAGTGTCATTCCCACAAAATAATGTAGGAATTAATTCATCGCAACTTTCAATTATCATTTCATTATTGCAAGAGTTGGTTTCTAAAGAGCCATTAGTTCTAAAAGACGGAACTCGAAATAACATGCCAACGTTACGAGAAAAGAACCGTGCTTTGAATCAGCTCCAACAAGAATTAGGATATCTATTTTCAAATAATTAGGAGGTAATAATGAATCTATCTTATATGCAAAGTGTCGAAATTTCAAAAAAAGAAAAAGTAAATCGTTGGGGAGAACCAGTATATGGGGAAAAGGTTGTTTATAACAACATCGAGCTAGAGAAACAGCCAATCTTTCAAACGGTGGGAGGAAAAAGAGAGGTTAAACAAAAGGGAATTTTAACTATTTTTGAACCTCAAAATAGTCCTATTTCTACGACAAGCGAAGAATGGGAAGGGGCTCGTGTAATTGACGAAGATCATAATGTGTTTTATGTAGAAAAATATGAACCAAAATATGATGAAGAAAATAAATTGATTAAACATCAATTAAATTTATTAGAAGGGAGATATTGATGGTTGCTGCTGATGAAGAAAAAATTACCTACACCAATGAAAATGGTGGAATGGTAATCATGACAAAGGAGCGCCCGTTCTTTTTACTTGATAAAACAGGTTTTGGAGCAGTAAATAATACTATTAATAGTAAAAAAATGTATGGTATGGATGGAGAACATGAAAATGATGAAGCTCTTGATCCACGAACTTTAACTATCAATCTCTTAGTTTATGGTAAAAATCCTAAAGATGATAACAAACTCCAACATACCTTGCTAAATGTATTTAATCCCAAACTAAAAGGAGTTTTGACTTATGAGTCCTATGGTAAAAGTTATGAAATAGATGTTCGGATAACGAAAGGGTGGGATAGTGAATTTGACGAAAAAAGTCACACAAATCAGAGTACTCTTTCATTCTTTGCTGCTAATCCTTTATGGAGAGATGTTTCAAGTGATTCTTATGTTGTTCAAATGGGACAAACAACAAATTTATTTAGCTTTCCTTTAGCGATCACAGATGATTTCAAATTCGCAACAGTAGATGTCGGAAAAGAAGTAGCTGTGATAAATCCAGGGCATGTTGCGGTTGGCTTAGAGTTAAATATTACTTGTACAGCAGAAGTTGTTAATCCTAGATTATTTAATCCTTATACTGAAGAGTATTTCGCCTTTAGTAATGCATTCAAAGGAGGAGACACAATTTATCTCAATACAAACGAAGGTAAAAAACAAGTGTTAATAAATGGAGAAAATGGTTTCTTTAAACGAAAGTTAGGTTCTACATTTATGCAAATTAGCAACTTAGAAACGAATTATTTTATTTTACAGGCGGATAGTGGAATTGAGAATATGGTTGCGACAATGAAATATTATCCACTGTTAACGGGGGTATGTTGATGGTCATTCAAAGAGATTTTACAGTTGAGATTTTCAACAGGGATTTAGATTTTACATACTCTTCAGTGGGTATACTTGATCAATTTAAAAGCTGCATTATCAACTGGAGAGCATTTAATTTTGATATTTTTCAATTAACCTTACCTTTAAATTCTAATGCTATTCCCTATTTGAAGTCAGATAACATCTTTTCAATTAACGACTCCTATTTTTATATTGATTCCATTAGCTATGATAGTAAACAATCGAACTTGATGACCGTTAAAGGTAAAAGTCTTTTAGGTAAAGCAACAAAGAGAATTGTTATTCCAATGTATGCTACCAATTCAGCTAAACCTGAAAAAATTATGTTTGATCTCATCAATAAGAATATGATTGATACTGTAATGGATAGAATGATATCTTTTGTAAGTATTCAGAATCCACCAGATTTTGGATTGACTGCTATTTCTTATCAAAATTCCTATGGAAATGTTGCTGAAGAAGTTGCTTCATTTGCTGAAGAAAACAGTATTTGCATTAAAGAGGTTCAGACAAACTTAGAAACTCCTGCCTCTCAAATTCAGTTTTATAAAGGAAGAGATCTAAGCGGTGATGGTGGTATTGAATTTAGCTTGGATGATGATGGACTAAAATCTGAAAGTTTAACACGAGATATTTCTGACTTCTATAATGTGGCTTATGTTTTCGGAGAAGGAGAAGGAAGTAAAAGAAAGTCAGTTATAGCCACTAAACTTCCTAGTGGTAAACCTAAAGGAGATGAAGTCAATGAAATTTACATTGATGCACGTGACTTGCAACAAACATATACGGATGATTCTGGAAAAGAAGTAACCTTGTCGGATGATCAGTATAATGCTCAATTGCTTCAGAGAGGGAATCAAGCATTAACAGATCATGCTGAAGTCATTCAGATTGGAGGAGAAGCTAACTATAATAACCTTAATTTTCAATATGGTATAGATTATATGGTTGGAGATATTGTAAGGCAAACTAATCCAAGGTTTGGAGTTTCAAAAGTTTCAACCTTAACAGAAATGCAAGAAACATGGGATGAATCGGGATATCATTTAGATCCGACCTTTGATAAAGACAAAGTGACACTCACAAAATTAATTAATAGAAAGTAGGTATGAACATGGCACTTTTTGTATTTCCACTTAAAAGTATTAATGGAAGTAATATGTATAACAACGATGATTTTCGTCAATACTTTGCGAATTTTATCAGTACAGGAATATTAGCGAACAATCCCTTAGCAGGTTCAACAGCTTTTCAAGTTACTCAAACAGCTAATCCATCTATGAATGTTAACGTAGGGAGTGGAGTGGCTTGGATAATTGGTGGACAAGTAATGAATACCTCACTACTTTCATTTCAAATTCCTGCGCCTTTGACAAGTCAATCACGGACAGATTCTATAGTAGTTCAATGGAGCAACTCAAGTAATAATGGAAATATCATTTATAAACAAAATTCAACTCAAGTTGTACAAACTAATGATGTCTATGAGCTGCAGCTTTGTAAAATTTTAGTTCCAGCAAATGCAACGAATATTCCTCAAGCCAATATCACGGATATGCGAGCAGACACCTCAGTATGTGGCTTTTCAAGTCCTTACGAGGCAATAAGGACGGGTGATTTATTGGCACAATTTAAATCAGAGCTTGAAGAAAACGGTATCATCTTCTCGGAATGGTTTGATCATATAAAGGGGCAGCTTTCAGAAGATGCAGCTGGAAATTTACAGAATCAAGTTGACAGTTTAAAAACTGAAACGGATAGTATTTTGAGCAAAGTTTATCCAGTTGGCGCATATTACTTTAGTTCGCAACCAACAGAACCAGCTACATTGTTTGGGTTTGGGACTTGGTTAAGAGTTAAAGGTCGTGGGTTAGTTGGAGTTGATGAATCTGATTCAGCTTTATCTAGCGGTGGCAAACAAGGCGGTTCAATAAATCCATTGTCACAGCATACAATCGCTCCTTCAAACGGACAATTCGTTGTCGCTCGGGGGGCCGGGAATCAACACTGGTCTTCTGGTGGTGCGCCAAGCAACTCTTACGCAATGGATACTGAGAATGGAGGAATTACAGTTGGAGATAACACTAATCATAATAACTGGCAACCATTTGAAGCGGCCTATATTTGGAAACGTACAGCTTAAAAGATTGTTTCGGAAGGTGGAGTGACAATTATTGATGGTCAATCAGTCGATACTTTGAGAACTCAGACTCACATTACTGTTTAGAAACAGATGAATAATATCTTAGAATTTTTATTTTATAAAAGCCCCCGTTTTTAGGGGCTTTTTTTATTTATGATTGAGTAAACAAATAAAACGAAGGGAGGAAATATGCGAGATTTTTTAGAAATTTACCATGATTTCTATGCTCTGGATTTTGTGCATCATTGGACGTTTGCATTATTAGTTTTTATAGTAATTGTAGATATTGTTCTTGGATTGCTTAAGGGTTGGGCCACAAATACATTTAAATCAAGTATTGCTCGTAAAGGAATAGTTTCTCATGGAACTTTGATTTTTATTGTAGTTGCAGTCTATCCATGGATTTCAGAATTGGGGTTTAGTCTTCTTGCGGATGCAGTGATGTTGTTTTTCATTGTATCTTATATCGCTTCTGTGATTGGTAATCTAGAAACACTTGGTGTACCAATACCAACTTATATAAAGAATAAGTTGGCAGAAGAAATTAAATCAAAAGATGACACCATTACAGAAATTTTTGAACAAAAGAAAAAGGAGAAAGAAAATGATTTTTAGTAGCAACAAAGTTTACAACATTATCAAGTGGGCAGTTTTAGTTGCTTTACCAGGCATCAGCACTTTTATCGGAGTGATTGGGAAAGCATATGGGTGGTCAGGTACTGAATTAGCAATTGTTTCATTGAATGCTTTTACCGTACTTCTTGGTACATTGGCTGGAGTGAGTGCTGTTAAGTTTAGTAATCAACCAAATGATACGGAGGAAAAGAAATGAAGAAATTAGTAAAGAAAATAGCGGTAGTTACTGCAACTTTTTTTGTTGTTGCAGCAAGTGGCCCAGTATTTGCTGCAGTCGGTGACAATGGGGTTTATTGGTAAAATTATAATGTAGCTTACGTAAAATTGGTTATGATCATGATAAATTCGCTTTTAGTCAAATTGGCGGAACTTATGGCGGTTCATTAGTTGACCAAGCGACTTATTCAACACAAGTTGCATCTGCCATTGCTCAGGGCAAACGAGCGCACACTTATATTTGGTATCAAGTCGGAGGTTCTCAGGAAGTAGCAAAAGCGGCACTTGACCGTTACTTGCCAAAAATTCAAACTCCTAAGAATTCTATTGTAGCTTTGGACTATGAAAGTGGGGCAAGTGGAGATAAACAAGCGAATACTGATGCGATTCTTTACGGAATGCGTCGAGTAAAAGCAGTTGGATATACTCCAATGTATTATTCTTACAAGCCTTACACTTTGGCCAATGTCAATTATAAGCAAATCATCAAAGAATTCCCTAACTCATTATGGATTGCAGCTTATGGTTTGAATCTTGTTGGAAGTGTCCCAAATTATGCTTATTTCCCAAGTATGGATGATGTAGCGATTTGGCAATTTGCTTCAAATTATGTTGCTGGAGGACTTGATGGAAATGTTGACTTGACTGGAATCACTGACAAAGGCTATGAGGGCGGAAACGCAATTAAACCAGATACTGACACTCCGGCTACCGATGATGGTAAAGATGCGAACGAAGTGACACCAAGTGAAATCCAAGAGGGCATGACTGTTACAATCAAGTTTAGTGCAACAAATTACTCAACAGGCCAAGCAATCCCTAAATGGGTAAAAGAAAATTCCTATAAAGTTCTTCAAAAATCAGGCAATAAAGTCTTACTTGATAATATCATTAGCTGGGTTGCAGCAAGTGACGTTCAAGCGCTAGACACAGGCCGAAGTAATTCAACTGGAAATACTCAAACTCACATCGTCCAATCAGGCGATACTTTGAGCGGCATTGCTTCAAACTGGGGAACAAACTGGCAAGAATTAGCACGTCAGAACAGTTTATCTAATCCGAACATGATTTACACTGGTCAGGTTATTCGCTTCACAGGCGGTCAATCTGGGGCTACAGCACGAACTTACACAGTACGCTCTGGCGATAACCTATCATCAATAGCCAGCCGTTTAGGAGCAACTGTTCAAAGTCTAGTTTCAATGAATGGTATTTCAAACCCTAATTTGATTTATGCTGGTCAAACTCTAAATTATTAAAATTAACCCTCGCATGCGGGGGGGGGGGTTTTTTTTAAAGAAAATGAAATAAAAA
>ENA-UOYZ01000455-UOYZ01000455.1-food-metagenome-genome-assembly--contig:-NODE-455-length-9543-cov-236.129848_pt1 | contig 9543 bp, 6 predicted proteins | sample MGYA00249881_ERZ772720 | MGnify/ENA primary metagenome ERZ772720 (study PRJEB29005, sample SAMN08379459) | food metagenome | isolation source: cheese spiked with Escherichia coli O103 | study: EMG produced...
ACATAATCGACCAGTGCGCGGAAGAAGGGCGGGCGCAGTTGCGTTTCATAATGGCTGGCAGCGGTTTCTAACTGACGTCCATAAAACTCTTTACGTGATTCGCAATGTTCGAAGACACCAGAAATACGTGGCAGATATTCTGCGGGTACACGTTCTTCATTTTCCGTTGCAATAAAAACAGGAATGTCATAGCCAGTAGCGTCTATTTCATCGAGTTTTCCACGTTCAACATCACTGACTGATAAAATAATGGCGGCAACGTCAATATAATTACTTTCGTCTATATTCACGCATGCACGATGAGTGGAAAAACAATCCGGGCAAGAACGACTAACGGCAATTTTTAATTCTGACATTTTGTTCATCTCTTTATTTCAGGTAATAGCAGGTCCTCAATTTCTCAAAGGAGAAATCGATCACGCCGGAAAAAAAGCAAAGCTCCACCGCTGATAAATAAATCAGTAGTTTGCTTTTTGCAGATGCAATAACCCAGACCAGCCCGGTAACTGGCTATACTCGTCATACCTCAAGTTGCAAGTGCTGCGACTCGAATTATTTAGAGTTTAAAAGGGTTAGCAGTATATGAGCACCGAGGAATACAGGTATTAACCTGTAATGCTTAAAGTCAGGGAGACCTGTACGTTGGGGTGCCCTTTAGTCAGAAGACTAGCGGGCATTAAAGAAATGAAAGTCAAAACTATTACGATGGGCAAACTTCATGATATGGGTTGTCCGCCTTATATGAGGCATTAAGCGGTTATTATTTTCCATTTACCTTTACCTCTTGCTGTGTCAGTTGAAGGTAGAGTTATTCTATCCATGAAATGGCTATAATCTGTGAAGAAGATCAACAAAAAACGATCATACCCCAAATAATAAATCATTAATTATGAATAGCGCCATATTAGATGCTGTTTTGTTATTTAAATGTTGTAATTTTGTGTTTTATATTTGCGTTAAGAAATTAAACCTGCCAAATAATAATATTTTTGGCAGGTTTAATAATAAATTAATAATTATTTAAGCGCATTTATTGAATAAACATTCATGGCATAAACCGATACCCAATACCGGTTTCAGTAATGAAATGGCGGGGGCGAGCGGGATCCTGTTCCAGTTTTTGTCGCAGATGTCCCATATAAATACGCAAATAGTGACTGTGTTCGACCGCGTTTGGCCCCCACACCTGATTGAGTAACTGGCGCTGGGTGAGCACTTTCCCGGCATTATTCAGCAGCACCGCCAGCAGGCGGAACTCAATCGGCGTGAGATGCACCTCTTCCTCACCCCGGTGAATCACGCGGGCGGCTAAATCGACGGTAACATCGGAAAATTTCACCAGCGGATCGGGCGCGGCGGTGGCGGAGTGGCGGCGTAAAGCGACGCGCAGACGGGCCTGCAATTCGCCAATGCCAAACGGCTTACTCAGATAATCATCCGCTCCGGCATCCAGCGCGGCGATTTTGTCGCTCTCTTCGCTGCGTGCGGAAAGCACAATCACCGGCACCGCGCTCCACTGGCGCAGGTCGCGGATAAACTCAATCCCATCACCATCGGGCAGGCCGAGATCGAGAATAATCAAATCTGGCTTACGGGTAGCCGCTTCCAGCAAGCCGCGTTGCAGCGTTTCGGCCTCATAGACGCGCATCCCGTCGCCCTCCAGCGCCGTGCGCAGAAAGCGACGAATAGCCTGTTCATCTTCAACAATCAGAACGTTTGTCACATATCCTCATGAAAGTCTTCAAGTTCAGGAGCGGTTTGCTGGGGAAGTGTAACACGAAAACAGGCACCACCTTCCGGTCGGTTGAACGCGGTAATAGTGCCCCCGTGTACATCCACTATCGCCCGACAAATTGCCAGTCCAAGCCCTACCCCCGGTACTGCCGACTCTTTATTCCCGCGAGCAAACTTATCAAATATCGTCTGCTCCTGGCCTGGCGGAAGACCGGGGCCGTTATCCCAGACATCCAGTTGTAGATTTTCGCCCTCAACGTGGGCATCGATACCAATTTCGGCCTGCGCACCCGCATATTTCACCGCGTTCTCCAGCAGATTAATCAGCACCCGTTCAAAGAGTGGCCCGTCAACGTGGATTAAGGTCAGCGGTTCTGGCAGAGAAAGATTGATGGGCGACGATAAACCCGGTTCCAGCATTTGCAGCGCGCTGCCGACTACTTCTTCCAGCGTTAACCACTCTTTCTTCAAATTAAAGCCGCCGGACTGAATTCGCGCCATATCCAGTAGATTATTCACCAGTCGGGTAGTGTTCAGCACATGCTGACGAATCTCGCTGGCCTGGCGGGCGTGGGGCGATCCTTCGCTTGCCAGATCGAGCGTTAAGATTTCTGCCTGACCAAACAGCACCGTAAGCGGCGTGCGTAAATCATGCGAAAGCGCCGCCAGCAGGGCGTTGCGGATCTGTTCACGTTCGCTTGCCATCCGCGCCTGTTCTTCACTGGCGGTCAGCGTCAGCCGCTCAAACGCATTGGCGACTAACAGCGTAAACGTCTCTAGCAGGCGCTGCTGCTCCGGGATCATCAACTGACGCAGATTCCCCGGTTCCACCACCACCAGTCCGTAGGTTTTCTCGCCGCTTTTTAGCGGCAAAATCTGGTACGGCACGCCGGGTAACGTGTCGGTGCCCGCACCCGCAGGCAGGCCTTTATCAAAACTCCACTGCGCGATGGCATCGTCCCATGGCGTCATTCCTTGCGGATGTGTTAACGGCTGCAATTTACCGTTGTCATCGGGCAACAACACCTGACTGCGGGCATGAAACGTGGAGGCAATAAATTGTTCGCTGGTGGCGGCGATGTCCTGCGGACTGCGGCCCACCGCCAGAGCTTTCGACATTTCATATAAGTGCCGTGTGCGTTGCTCGCGGTAACGGGCTACCCGCGCCTGATAACGCACACCCGCAGTAAGGTTCCCGATCACCAGCCCGACGGTTAACATCACCGCGAAGGTCAGCAGATATTGCACATCAGAGACAGCGAGCGTGCCGCGTGGGGCGATAAAAAAGAGATCGAAACTCACCACATTAATGACGGTAGCAACCACCGAAGGCCAGCGTCCATAAAATAGCGCCACCACCACCACGCCAAGCAGATACAGCATCACCAGGTTGGCGGCATCAAACGCCATCAGCCACTGCATGGCAATTAAAGTGATAACGGCGCATAACGCGGCGGCAACCACGCATCCCTGAATCTGTACCCGCCACTTGTCTTTAAAAGAGCGGCTATCCGGCGCGTTGTTAATCGTGCGGGCGGGTGGTTCATCAAGCGCGACCAGCACCTGATCGAGATCGGGGGCGATGCGCGCCAGTCGGTCAGCAAACGTTTCCCGACGCCACCAGCGGCGCGAGGCCGGGCGACCGAGAATAATCTTGCCGAGATTATGTTCACGGGCATAACGCACTACTGCTTTTTCTTCCGCTGGATCAGAAAGTGTAGCCGTCTCCGCGCCCAGCTCCTGCGCCAGACGTAAGGCGCTGAGAATTGCCCGACGTTTTTTTTCCGGTAAGCGATGCAGGGCAGGGGTTTCAACATACACCGCGTGCCAGACGCTACCCAGGCGCGAGGCCAACCGCGCCGCCGCGCGGACCAGTTTCTCACTGCCGGTGTTATGCCCGATGCATAAAAGGATCGCGTCGCGCGTGTGCCACACTTTCTCTTCACCAGGATGCCCCCGCCAGGCGCGCATTTGCTCATCTACGCGATCGGCAGTACGGCGCAGTGCCAGTTCACGCAGGGCGATCAGATTGCCTTTGCGGAAAAAATGTTCAATGGCGCGCTCCGCCTGCCCGGCAATATAGACTTTGCCTTCTTTCAGCCGCTGGCGCAGATCGTCCGGGGGCAAGTCCACCAGCACTACGTCGTCGGCGGCATCGAAAAAAGGATCGGGCACGGTTTCCCGTACCTGAATTCCGGTGACGCCGCTGACCACATCATTCAGACTTTCCAGATGCTGAACGTTGACGGTTGTGAAAACATCAATGCCAGCTTCCAGCAGTTCTTCGATATCCTGCCAGCGTTTAGGATGACGAGAACCTGGCGCATTACTGTGCGCCAGTTCGTCCATTAAGATCAGCGCCGGACGGCGGGCGAGGGCGGCATCGAGATCAAACTCGCTGATATGCCGCCCACGGTACGCCTGGCGTTTTGACGGCAGAACAGCCAGCCCTTCCAGCATTGCGGCGGTATCTTTCCGCCCGTGGGTTTCTACCACGCCAACCACAATATCCAGCCCTTGCGCCCGCAGTCGCTGGGCTTCTGCCAGCATCGCCCAGGTCTTCCCGACGCCTGCACAGGCACCGAAGAAAACTTTCAGCTTCCCCCGATGCGGCGCGGCAGTTTGTTCCAGCAGACGATCGGGGTCGGGACGTAAGGGTTCGTTATTCATCAAGTTTATCCAGCGCCAGATTGAGTTTGACAATGTTGACGACCGGCTGGCCGATATATTTCACCAGTGGTTGTTGGCTGTATTTTGCGATCAGTTGCGTGAGCTGTTCAACGCTGAGATTACGCGCTTTCGCGATGCGTGGGATCTGCCAGGCCGCCGCTTGCGGGGTGATATTATTGTCCAGCCCGCTTGCCGATGCCGTCACCAGTTCAACCGGAATGCTCGCGCTGGCATCCGGGTTAGCGGCCCGTAATGCAGCAACGCGTGCGGCTATTAGTTTATCCAGCTCAGGGTTACTGACCGCCAGATTGCTCCCGCCAGAAGCCTGTGGATTATAGGGCATTTCTGCCGTTGCCGACGGGCGACCATGAAAATAGCCGTTGCCGGTAAAATTCTGCCCGATTAATGCCGAACCCCGCACTGTATCACCTTCACGGATCAACGAACCGTTGGCCTGCCAGGGAAACCACCATTGCCCCAGCACGGTGGTCAGCAGCGGGTAAACGCCGCCAGTAATCAATAACAGAAAGATAAATGTCGATAATGCCGGACGTAATCCACGCATGGTAAACCTCACACCAGACCGCAAACGGTCAGCAGTAAATCAATGACTTTGATACCAATAAACGGCACCAGCAGCCCACCCAGACCGTAAATCCATAAGTTACGGCGCAACATGGCAGAAGCGGTAAGCGGTTTATAACTCACGCCTTTTAACGCCAGAGGAATCAAAAAGACGATAATCAAGGCGTTGAAAATGACCGCACTGAGAATGGCGGAGTCGGGCGAATGAAGGCGCATGATGTTCAGCGCATTTAACTGCGGATACGTTGCCGCGAACGCCGCCGGAATAATGGCGAAGTATTTCGCCACATCGTTGGCAATGCTGAAGGTGGTCAGCGAGCCACGGGTCATCAGCATCTGTTTGCCAATATGTACCACCTCGATCAACTTGGTCGGGTTAGAGTCGAGATCGACCATATTGCCCGCTTCTTTCGCCGCCTGAGTACCGGAGTTCATCGCCACCGCGACATCTGCCTGCGCCAGCGCCGGAGCATCGTTGGTGCCGTCGCCGGTCATCGCCACCAAACGGCCTTCCGCCTGATACTGACGAATCAATGCCAGCTTGGCCTCCGGTGTCGCTTCGGCGAGAAAATCATCGACGCCCGCTTCCGCAGCAATGGCGGCGGCAGTCAGACGGTTATCGCCGGTAATCATCACCGTTTTAATGCCCATTTTGCGCAGCTGGGCGAAGCGCTCTTTAATACCGCCTTTGACGATATCTTTCAGCGCAATAACGCCCAGCACACGAGAACCTTCCACCACCACCAGCGGCGTGGCTCCCTGACGCGCAACCTGATCGACTTTTTGATCAACATCGGTAGGGAAGTGACCACCATTAGCCTCAACATGGCGGCGAATGGCATCGACAGAACCTTTACGGATCATGCGGTTGTCGATGTTGATCCCGCTCATCCGGCTTTGCGCAGTAAACGGTACAAAGGTGGCATGGAGCGACTGCACATCGCGCTCGCGCAGGTTAAAACGCTGCTTGGCGAGGATCACAATACTGCGGCCTTCCGGCGTTTCATCAGCCAGCGAAGCCAGTTGTGCGGCGTCAGCCAGCGTTTTTTCATCCACGCCCTGCGCAGGGATAAACTCCGACGCCTGACGGTTACCGAGTGTGATGGTGCCGGTTTTATCCAGTAGCAGAACGTCAACGTCACCTGCCGCTTCAACTGCACGTCCGCTGGTGGCAATCACATTCGCGCCCAGCATCCGACTCATCCCGGCGACGCCGATCGCTGACAACAGGCCGCCAATAGTGGTTGGGATCAGACAGACCAGCAGCGCCACCAGTACCGTTACACTCACGGCATTACCGCCCCACGCGGAAAACGGCCACAGCGTGGCGGTTGCCAGTAAAAAGACGATGGTCAGAGCAATCAGCAGGATAGTCAGGGCAATCTCGTTCGGTGTTTTGCGTCGCTGTGCGCCTTCCACCATCGCGATCATCCGATCCAGAAATGTCTCACCGGGGTTAACGCTACACTCAATCACCAGCCAGTCAGAAAGAATACGCGTGCCGCCGGTGACGGAGGCAAAATCGCCGCCGGATTCACGGATCACCGGTGCCGATTCCCCGGTGATGGCGCTTTCATCGACCGATGCGCCGCCTTCAATGACTTCACCATCGCAGGGGATAATATCGCCAGCTTCTACCAGCACGATGTCACCTTTACGCAGTTGATCGGCAGGAACTTTGTCCGCCGCAGCGCCATATTTCGGCTCACGCAGCTTGCGGGCAAAGGCAGTTTTTTTCACCCCTTTAAGACTGTTGGCCTGCGCTTTACTGCGGCCTTCTGCCAGCGCCTCGGCGAAATTAGCGAACAGTACGGTGACCCACAGCCAGCCGCTAATTGCCGCGCTAAACAGCGCATTGCCAGGCATCGCACCGCTTGCCATCGCGATGCTAATACAGGTGGTCAGCAGACTGCCGATCCAGACGATAAACATCACCGGATTGCGCCATTGCGCCTGCGGGTTTAATTTTTTCACCGCTTCTTTCAGCGCCTGAACGACAAGTGTTGGTTCGAATAGCGCCAGTTGTTTACGACTCATATTCAGTGCTCACTCAATATCATCAGGAGAGATATTCCGCCACCGGACCAAGCGCCAGGGCAGGGATAAAGGTCAGTGCGCCAACCAGCAACACGGTGCCGATTAACAGGCCAACAAACAGCGGGCCGTGCGTTGGCAGCGTGCCGGAGCTGGCGGGTTGGCTCTTTTTACTCACCAGCGAACCGGCAATTGCCATCACCGGGATAATCACCCCGAAGCGACCGACAAACATGCAGAACGCCAGTAAACAGTTCCAGAACGGGGAGTTGGCGCTTAATCCGGCAAAGGCGCTGCCGTTGTTGTTAGCGGCGGATGACACGGCGTACAGCACTTCGCTAAAACCATGCGGGCCAGGGTTGAGCATGGCGCTACGTCCGGCGTCGGTCATCATTGCCAGCGCCGCGCCCATCAGCACCAGCGTCGGGGTAACCAGAATCGCCAGTGCAGTCAGTTTCATCTCGCGTACGTCGATTTTTTTACCCAGATATTCCGGTGTACGACCAATCATCAGCCCGGCAATAAACACCGCCAGCAGGACAAACAGCATCATGCCGTAAAGACCAGAACCGACACCGCCGAACACCACTTCACCAATTTGCATCAGCCACATCGGCACCATGCCACCGAGAGCGGTAAACGAATCATGCATCGCAATCACCGCGCCACAGGAAGCCGCCGTAGTCACGACCGCAAACAGGCTACTGACCAGCACGCCGAAACGGCTCTCTTTACCTTCCATATTGATGCTGCTGTCTGCGCCGAGCGCCAGCAGATGAGGATTACCCTGAACTTCTGCCCACATCACCACGCCTACGCAGATGACAAAAATCACTGACATCGCCCACAGCAACATGCGCCCCTGGCGGCGATCGCCCGTCACTTCACCAAAGGCAAAGCACAGCGCCGTTGGGATCAAGAAGATCGCCAGCATCTGCACGAAGTTGGTCAGTGCGGTTGGGTTTTCAAACGGATGCGACGAGTTGGCATTAAAGAAGCCACCGCCGTTAGTACCGAGCATCTTGATCGCTTCCTGAGAAGCTACAGGCCCCATGGGTAACAGCTGTTGCGCTCCTTCAACGGTATTCACAGCCTGATAAGGCTGAAAGTTTTGCAGCGCACCTTGTTGAATAAAAAACAGTGCGATCAACAACGCCACAGGGACGAGCACCCATAACGTGATGCGTAGCAGATCGACCCAGGCATTCCCGAGTGTGCTCATGCTCTGGCGGGTAAACGCACGGATGAGGGCAAAAATCACCGCAATCCCGCTGGCGGCAGAAAGAAAGTTTTGCACCGTTAAGCCAGCCATCTGGCTGAAATAGCTCAACGTGGTTTCACCGCTGTAAGATTGCCAGTTGGTATTCGTGACAAAGCTGACGGCGGTATTCAGCGCCAGATCCCACGACAGCCCCGGCAACTGCTGTGGATTAAGCGGCAGATAGTGCTGACCGAGCAACATAAAAAACAGCACCGCCAGCCCCAGCATGTTCAGGCCGAGAATGGCACAAAGATATTGCTTCCAGTTCATCTCACGGTCAGAGACGCCAAGTGCGCGAAAAAGTACGCGCTCAACGCCCGTTGTACCGGGAAGAGGAATGTCATTAATCAGCCGCGCCAGCCCGCTGCCTAAAGGACGCGCCAGCACCATTAACACCAGTAAAAACGTGGCGATCAGTAAGAACCCTTGCGCAGCCATCAGAACGCCTCCGCATTGATCAGGGCATAAACCAGATAACCCAGTAATAAAAACACCAGCAATACGCCGGTTATCACGCCTGCACTCACAGTGCACCTCCAGTGGCCTAAAAGTGATACCGGAAGGGTAGAATTCTGGCTGCAAAGATTTCGCAAAAATCTGCGGGCGGGGTGTAAAAAAAGTATAAAAATGGCAAAAGCCATGATTTAACTAATGTTTAGTATTAATTTAACTTTTGTGTAACTTAATTACAGGATGAATGTAAATAAACCATCAATAAGCAAAAATAAGTGGTCGGATGAGTAGTAAAATTACACAAAAGGCGGTACTATTTTCATCAGATAAACAAATTCATTTTTCCGGTGCCATTCACCGGGTAGATACAAAAGGGGGAGAAAAGTATGGAACTCTACAGAGAATATCCTGCATGGCTTATCTTTTTACGCCGTACTTATGCGGTTGCAGCGGGCGTTCTGGCGCTGCCTTTCATGCTTTTCTGGAAAGACCGCGCCCGCTTTTACAGCTACCTGCATCGCGTCTGGTCGAAAACCAGCGATAAACCGGTGTGGATGGATCAGGCCGAAAAGGCAACTGGTGATTTTTATTGATTGCTGAGTTTTGAATACATTGAAAACCGCCAGCGGAAACGCTGGCGGTTTTTTGTATCAGGAAGATGTTCAGAGGAATATTTAGACATCGTTATACCAATCGAAACATATATTCATGAAATATATATAAATATTTTCCTAATTGTTCTTATCTGACAGATATCTCACTTAAGGCTTTCTTATAAATCTGTAGGGTTTTGCCTGGAAGCAGAC
>ENA-UOYZ01000459-UOYZ01000459.1-food-metagenome-genome-assembly--contig:-NODE-459-length-9481-cov-72.906005_pt1 | contig 9481 bp, 8 predicted proteins | sample MGYA00249881_ERZ772720 | MGnify/ENA primary metagenome ERZ772720 (study PRJEB29005, sample SAMN08379459) | food metagenome | isolation source: cheese spiked with Escherichia coli O103 | study: EMG produced...
ATGGTGTTCGCAGCAACGAGGTTTGTGGTGTATGTGCCAGCCTCCGGACGCAGGTCATTGTTATGGACGTCCTGTTCTGGCATCGATGTGTTTTTACTGCTGGTTAGATACCAGTTACCATGGTTAGCTCCCGTACCACGTCCCAGCGTGTAGTCATAAGCGCCGGCAGCAATACGCCCTGTCTGAGTAAATTCACCGTCTGACTGCCCGTCGACGTGAATCAGTTCAATCCCATTAAGTGTCTGTGCTCCGGAACCGCCCGTGTGGTTTACGGTAACAAAGGTTTTGCCGCTGGTATTGCCCTGTACAATAAGTTTGTCTGTTGCAGAATTATCGCCAGCCAATATGGTATTAAATTCGATATTCCCGTTATTTCCCCGATAATCTCCGGTTACCGTAACGATATTACCCACATCCTTGGTGGCATCAGGTCCGGAAATAACTAAGTTCCCCTTATCCAGCAGAAGATTTGTCACAGTGGAATTGCCACTGGATATCCAAGAAGCACCATCAGACAGGAGTATGTTAAGAGTGCTTCCTGTAGTAACACTAGTCGTTCCTGATAGTATTGATTTCTGTGATGCATCAACAGTTATTTCTGCATTGCTACCAATATCTGCCAGTATTTCAATATCTGAACGAGCGGTGGAATTAATCATGTTAATCTGACCAACAGAATCTTTGGCCAAGATAGCAGCAGTATTGCCACGCAGGGAAGAGCTGCCAAGGGTGGTAATCGCGCCGTTTCGACTGTTTCCCTGATTAGTAAAGTTCAGTGCTGCATATTGTTTTGAAACCAGAGAACTGTCCTGTAAATCAAGCACTCCTGTATCAGCCATGACGGCAGCATAGGAATTACGTCCTTCTGCAAATACAGCTAAATTTCGGCCCTTCAGAACACCGCCGACGACCAAACCATCAGCACGTTCTCCACCCGAGGTAGTGATACTGACATTATTAAGATCAATTGCTGCCTTGTTGAAAATGCTGATGCCTCTGGCATTATTTCCTTTAGTTTTTATATCAGAATCAGAAACGGTGAGATTGCCCTGTGATGCATGAATACCATGAGAATTTTTTCCAGATGTAATTATCTGACTGTCAGAAATACTAGTATATCCGGATGATGAACTTTCTGAGGCAATGGCATAGTTTTTTTCATTCGTTGTAGTAATTGTGGTTTGCTTTAAATGTATGTCGCCACCATTGGCAAAAACACCATTTGAATTAACTCCTTCAACAATAGTTTGCGTACCGTTAACGTTTACTACTCCCCCTGCTTTGGCTGATATAGCATGTGCACTGACACCATAAACCTCAATTTTTCCTCCATTAATATTTACCACACCACCATCGCTAGCATTAGTAGCGAATGAGCGTGTTCCGGTTGTAGTAATTGTATGCCCATTAGTATCAATTGTTGAATTTTGTCCATTTGCATAAACAGCATTGCTGTCATCGTTACTGTTCAAAACGTCATCTGACATTACTACAGCTGGTCGATTCTGATTCGCTGTTACTGAAGTAACCAGTGCAGCGGATGCCAGCGGGCTAAACAAGAAAGAACTAATGATAACTGAGAGTTGTGATTTTTTCATATTTATATAAAAGGCCAGAAAAATATTTTATGTGTTCAAAGGCTGGTTTGCCTTATGGGAAAACAGTCAGACCATCCACACCACGGTTTTGCGGATTCGCTTAATACCGATAGCCAGAAGTTAGCGTCTTCACTTTTAGTCAGATACAGGCTTGGAACTTCTTTTTTGCCTTTTCGGTTCAGCGCCAGTAAGAGTGTAAACTACTTTACTCGGGTACTGACCATCTTCGCGAATCCTATAGTGATTGGATTCCCAACAGGAAGAATATACACATTCTCCTGTGGACAATGGTGCTATTGTTTTTATTCGGGCTGTAGTGTCTCAGTCAACTTAACCAATTGATTAAAGGTTATATTCTTGTATTAACACAAAACAGGTGAAGTAGTGAATAAGAAAACCAAATGTACTTTCAACCCTGAGTTCAGGCTGGAATGTGCACAGTTGATAGTTGATAGTTGATAGTTGATAGTTGATAGTTGATAGTTGATAGTTGATAAGGGCCTCTCATATCAACAAGCCAGTGAAATGATGAATAACGGTTCTACCATATGAGCAGTTGTTGGAAGAACCGGAAGAGTGGATACAAAAATGAGTTCTCAGCAAGGAAGGACGTGATTATCCTGAGGACATTGTAAATAGACCCGTTTTAGTTCCATGCATTTTTTGAGAACCCGGCAAATAATGGTGAAGTCGGTATTCCTCCGGTGTCATATTGTTCAGTGATTCATGCGGGCGTTCACAGTTATATTCTGATAACCATTTCTCCGTAATTTCCTGTACTTCATTCAACGTTCTGAACAGATAAAAATCGAGTATTTCTGTACGATAAGTCCGGTTAAACCTTTCGATAAAGGCATTCTGTGTCGGTTTTCTTGGTTTGATAAACTCCAGTTTCACTGAATATGTCTCCGCCCAGTCGGCCAGTGTCAGCGAGATAAATTCAGGACCATTAGCCATGCGCAACATTACCGAGTAGCCTCGATTGGCCACAATACGCATGAGCACCCGGATAACTCTTTGTGCTGGTAAATTCAGGTTAATTTCAATGACCAGTGCTTCACGGTTATAGTCATCCACCACGTTAAACGTACGGAAGCACCGACCACATGTCAGAGCATCATGCATAAAATCGACAGACCAGCTCTGGTTCAGAGCTTTTGGCGTAGTCAGTGGTGAGGGATTGCGTACCGGCAGTCGTTGTTTGCCCTTACGGCGAAAATTCAGCTTCAGCAGACAGTAAATACGGTGGAGCCTTTTGTGATTCCACTAGTATCCTTGCCGTCGCAGAATCTGGAAAAGCTTCGGAAAGCCGTATCGTGGGTATCGCTCAGCCGCAGCCTGCAGGGCAGCAATAACGGGTTCATCACGCGCCGTATCTGGTTGGTAGGGGTAAACAGTTCTGCTTAGGTTCATTGTCCGGCAGGCCTGCCGGATGCTGAGGCCAAACGATGTTCTCATATGCGTCACCAGCTCACGTTTAAAGGCTGGTTTTAAAGCTTTTTTCGATAACGTCTTTCAGCGCCTGGTTCTCTAGACTCAGATCAGTAAACATCTGTTTGAGACGGCAGTTCTCGTCCTCAAGATCCTTGATTTTTTAATATCAGAAGCTTCCTGCCGCCGTATTTGGACTTCCAGTTAATGGGATGGGCTACCTCCTCCCGCTACGGTTAACTGTACGAAATGTGCTCACCAGGAGAATCACCATGAATATCGTATTGCAGGGGATTGATCTGGCTAAAAATGTTTTTCAGATCTGTGGGTTAACCAGACCGGCAAAACGGTTTATACGAAACGCACTGCCCGAAAAGAATTGCTCCAGACGCTGACAAATATTCCTGCATGTCTGATTGGGATCGGAGAGCATTTTACTGGCAGCGTGAGTTTGAGAAACTGAGTCATAACGTAAAAGTCATCAGCCCCCAATATGTAAGACCTTTTGGCCGTGGGCACAAAAGATGACGGTAACGATGCGCAGGCGATAGCTGTGGCTCTGATGCAACCTCAGTTTGTTCCACCGAAAAGCCCTTAACAGCAGGATATTCAGGATCTGCACCGTGCAAGACAGCGTATTGTCAATCATCGTACTGCGACAGTCTGTCAAATCCGGGGACTGCTGCTTGATTGGGGAGTAACAATCGGCGCGGCACTTTCAAGAGTTCGTCGTGCTGTACCGCTTATCCTTGAAGATGCTGAAAATGCTCTTACGTTAGAATGCGCAGGACGATTGCCGAACTCTATGATCTCTTTAACGATCTCAAGCGTCTGATCCATTTTTGATAAGGAAATTGAAACAGTATTCAGGCAATCAGAAGCCTGTCAGCGTATCGCCAAAGTTAAATGCATTGGCCCTAAAACGGCCACGGCCGTTGTTGCTGCTATTGGCAAAGGAACTGAATTTAAGAATGGTCACCACTTTGCTGCATGGCTGGGTCTGGTTCCACGCCAGCATTCGAGTGGAGACAGGCGGTGCTGATGAATATGACGAAAAAAGGCGACAAGCATATGCGAATACTTTTTATTCATGGTGCCCGCACTGTCGTCAGGGGTGCCACGAATAACAATGATAGTCATATGAATCAGTGGGGTAACCAGTTAAAGGAACGGCGCGGATTTAATAAACCGACCGTGGTGGTCGTTAACAAGAATGCGAGAATAATCTGGTCGATGCTGAGAAATGAGACCTAGTATCAGGTAGTGTGAAATTAATCCCCTGCCAGCAAAAGTTGCAGCATACTGAGAAATGGTGACAGGTTGCACCTGTACAATCGGAACCTGACTATTATATTGACCCAGAGGCCGTCCAGTTGTTGAGGCGATTGTGTGCGGATTACCCATTTGGGCACAGATTTTCCTGATGCCGGATAGATGTAAGCAACAACTCAAAACCAGATTCAGTACTTGCAAAACGGAGGTAGTCCATAGATGTAGTAGGTGGCTTCAGAGATACCAGGCCTCCTGGCAGACATCTTTAACGGTTCGTCCGACTTCAACTGACTTAATCACAGCGATGATCTGATGCTCAGTAAAATGGGCTTTACGCATAGCGTTCTCCTTACTAATATTTATTCTTTAAACATCATTACATATTGGCAAGTAATATTCAAAACGATAGCTGTCATCGTTGTTTTTATATATTACTTCAAGGTCATATGTATTTCTCTTTTGCAACCCGTAAAATGGCAATGCATTCATATATATATTATTGATAAATTGTATGTAGTTTTTTATATTACCTGAGTACTCGAATCTTGCATATTCTCCCTTCAGTAACACCCCTGCAATCTGATTGTTTTTTTCTTTGTTAGACCAAAAAATGAGTTTGATTTTTGCTTTTCTTCTTGCTGAAGGATTAACCTCATGAGATATAACAATAGATGAGGTCTTATTTTGTATAAAATATTCCTCCACATAATTCCATTTTTTACAGGAGTTATTTCCTAAAAAAGGGATGTCCTCTTCATAATATAACGGCATCCCTCTGAATTTTTTTTCATCAAGGTGACAAAATTGGGGTTTTGGCATAACAATTGACAGGTCCTTTGGTCCCGTAAGGTTCTTGAAGGTCCATAGATTGCTCTTTCTATACTGCAATGGTGTATAGCCTGTGTTTTTTTTAAACTCTCTTGAAAATGTCTGTTGAGAATCATAACAGAGTTTCCCTGCAATACTGACCAATGGCAACGATGTCAGTCGCAATAATACCGCAGCTCTCGAAACTCTTCTAAGTTGTATATATCTCCCAATAGGTACCCCCATGCAAGACTTAAACAAGGTTTGCAAGTAGCGCCTGCTATAACCCGAAAAACAGACTATAGTTTCAATATCGATCGGTTTAACTCCAATATGCTCTTCTATGTATTCGAGAATTGCTTTTATTGTCAATTGTTTAATTTTACTGTATGTCATCATAAACCTCATTTAGAGGAGATAAAGTCTAATGTGGTTGCAATGCATTCGCATTAGCTTATTGTGCACAAGTCTCACAATGTGCACAATAAGCTAACAATGCATGCATGCATTTCTTTAATATATGAAAATTAGTACTTGGCTAATAAATAGGATTGTGGCAGTCAGTTATTGCGATTTTTGTGTAACCATATGTTTAAAATTTGCGATGATGTTAATAAAATATCTATTGTGCAACATATTTTTTACTGTCTTGTCTTTTGATAACTTTTTTGTTAATTATTGTTCCAAAGTTTATTTATTATCGATATGAGGATAGTGCATTATCAGAAGATATCGCAATATTCTGGAGGTGCCTGTGATGCACTATCTCAATGTTGTTAATATAACGAAAAGAGGTGTTCCTCAGTGCGAGGGTGGTTTATAGAATTGTTTAGCGGAGAAACCACAGTATATCTGATATCAGTCAGGATACTTCGGGAGGCACCCGACACACTCAGATACTAATAGTCTTTAATCTCAGAGTTTAACAGCCGTTTCACGGCTGTTTTTTTTGTACACAGAAAACCCCCAGCTAGGCTGGGGGTTCCGGAAAGCTTTCAGCTTTGAGCCAGTTATTAAAACCCCTTTTGATTTGTTAAAACACCTTGCGGTCTGGCAACTGCAAGTGTCAAACAAGAAATCAAAAGGGGGTGATCTTACCCACGTAAGATGGACACCGCCCTAAGCGTTCAAATTGTTCCGGACTAAGATCGCCACACCAACGGTGCCGTTGCCAGCGATTGTAATCACATTCGATATAATTAAACACCGTTACCCGCATTGTTTCCCGTCTGATAAAGTGTTCTCCGTGGATACATTCCATTTTCATCGAATGAAAGACTCTTCTCACGCAGGCATTATCATCACAGCAGCCCTTTGCGCTCATACTGTTCAGCAGTAACTGATAATCTGCTGAACAGTACTGGTCTCCACGGTCCGTGTGAACGATAACCTTCCGGGGGCTCCTGCGCCGCCATGCGTGGCGACATTGACCAGCCAATAACGGTACGTGACCACAGGTCAATGACCACTGCCAGATACAGCCAGCCTTCATCTGTGCGTAATTAAGTGATGTCTCCCGCCCACTTCTGTTTAGGGTCACTGGCGTAAAAATCCTGCTCCAGCAGATTTTCTGACACAGGCTGGTTGTGTGCACGGTAACTGACCGGGCTGAACTTCCGGGAGGCTTTTGCTCTCAGCCTCTGACGGCGCAGGCTTGCCGCCACGGTTTTTACGTTAAAGTGGTAACCCTGAGCACACAGTTCATCCGTCAGGCGTGCTGCATCGTAACGCTGTTTTGACCGGGTAAAAGCCGCGAGGACAACGCTGCACATTGCCTTGATGCTGAACTCAGCATGATGTTTTTCAATAAAGACATACTTCAATTTCTGGCGCTTCGCGAAGTATGCCGCATCCTTTTGGAGGATTACCAGCTCTTCATTTCGTTCCGTTCCGCTAGTTGGCGTTTGAGACGTGCAATCTCGGTAGATATCTCCAACTTACGTTCAGAGGAGGCCTGCTGATTTTGCTGTTTACTGAGCCCGTTGTAGAGCTGTGATTCATACAGGCTGAGTTCATGGGCTACGGCAGTAACACCGATGCGTTCTTTTTTGTGATACTCGTCAGAGGGAAGAGCCCATACAAAACGTCAGCGCTCTTTTTCCCGGGAGCTGACTTTTCTCGCACATCTTCTTTCTGCAGTTATCCCCAGAATCTGTGGATAACTGTTGCTCTGATTCTTCGCAATAGATTGCTCTGAATTAGATGCGTCTTCTCCATTAGATTAACAGTTCTATATTATTTTACCATCTTTAACCGTGTGGGAGTTTTCTGTTTTTTATTGGTGTTTATCTGTATTTTTTGTTTTCAGAACGTTTTTGTAAGAATTATCTTTTATCTTTGAGGCGATGTCTTATTGTGGTTGTTGTAATAGTTTAGAGTCGTAATAAATATAATTGATCGCCACTTTAAATGAAGTTAATCTACTGGAGATGAAGTAACTTCATTAATGCGTCATAAAAATAAAAATTCCTGTTTTGGGAAAAATGAATGTGTCTGTCCCCTCCTTCGGGAGGGTGTTTTTTATCTGGAAACTAGTTTCTGGTTCTGATTTTTCTTTTTGTATTATAGCGAGTTACGCATATTTACCAATCGATGTCTAGCAAACAGGGTATGGCGATGGTGTGATTTGTGTTTATTGGTAAAAAAAACACCCCCGTAGTGGGGGTGTTGAAACTTCAACCTATGTACTCATTATCCTTGGATGGATGAGTAGCGTGCGATATTGAATCATATTCAGCAGGAATAATAATATTCGCAAAAAAATGGATGTGCAAGGAAATTTTTTATATGCTTTTGTGTGTGGTGGTTAGGTAATCAAGAAGATAAATGATGAAGTGTGCCAGTTCAGGATCAATGTTTCCATGGGAAAGCCATTTATTAATAATATCAATTAAGTTCGAAAGCTCAGGGAAGATTTGTTCAATGTTTTCCTCTGTCTCCCGCACAGTCATATAGCGACGTCTCCTTGGGGATTGAAAACAAAAACAATAATACAACAAGTATGAAACAGAAGGTAGGTGGCAGGGGCGGAACAGGAAAACGCATGAGGGCGCTTCCAGGGGGAGATGCTTGGTATCTTTAGGGTTCAGTTTTGAGATCGGAAATTTTTGTACATTAAGTGCATTATTTAATCAATTGAAACGCGTAATGGATTGATTTTATCAGCAACTATCGCGTTTAAGTTGTCGATCATATTTGAGTTGTCTCATTAAGGTCGAATCCCCTGAAAACGGCGTATAACGTAGGAGTTCCCCTCTATAGCAATAGGTAAGGCTGTTCAAAAAAGGCTTACCGTACAATATTCGCTATATCCAGACGGCCCCCCTTGTCATACAAGCTCGTAAGCGGCCCTGACGGCCTGTCAATGCGGTACTGCCCTGTCGGGACTGCTCTACCCACATAAGTTTCTACATAGCTTGAAGCTGGATGGGGAGGTATTACGGCTTTAGCCGTAATACTTTCTTCGTCCTCGCAGCGCTGACAGTTTTCAGGGATCAAATTTAGGTCCGCCATACACTCCGTAAAGACTCTGTCAGTTCACAGGTATTACCTAGTGAAGACGTATCATAAAATGAAAACTGTAGTTGGGTAGTTGCTCCCCCTCACGGCATGCAGGGGCTGAGGGGGAAAATTTCCTTATCTTGTTGTTGCTATTTCAGGCCTAGTTAGTTTTGAATTTTGCTTCCTAAGCAATAATCCCATCACCGCAACAATCGTTCTTCTACACTAATAAGATCCGAAAAAAGGTAGTCACGGATCTTCCTCTCCCCCACACAACGCCACCTCCTGTAAGTACAACATGTAGTGCTTCATTTTGCTACTCATGACACTATATGTTGTGTTATTTCCCTGACCTGTGATGCGCCGTGCAGGGGTGGAAAACAGCGATATGATGATTTCCTCTGCGTGGTACACTTCCGGAAACCCGTCAATAACAGAAAAATCGGATCTGCCGGAAATGGTCCTTCGATAATTACGCTTTGTTTTTATAAGTCTGATTTTAATTTTTATTGGTTAACATAATGCAAGGTAAAATAAATAAGGCTTACTAAAAGCCAGATAACAGTATGTGTATTAACGCGCTGATTTTTGCGGCATAAGAATATATACTGATATGCATACTAGAAGTATGTCAAAAAGAGGTGTGCTATGAAGCAGCGTATTACAGTGACAGTTGACAGCGACAGCTATCAGCTGCTCAAGGCGTATGACGTGAATATCTCCGGTCTGGTCAGTACGACCATGCAGAACGAAGCCCGGCGACTGCGCGCTGAACGCTGGCAGGCTGAAAATCAGGAAGGGATGGCAGAGGTCGCCAGGTTTATTGAAATGAACGGCTCTTTTGCCGATGAGAACAGGGACTGGTGAAATGC
>ENA-UOYZ01000460-UOYZ01000460.1-food-metagenome-genome-assembly--contig:-NODE-460-length-9460-cov-50.560128_pt1 | contig 9460 bp, 11 predicted proteins | sample MGYA00249881_ERZ772720 | MGnify/ENA primary metagenome ERZ772720 (study PRJEB29005, sample SAMN08379459) | food metagenome | isolation source: cheese spiked with Escherichia coli O103 | study: EMG produced...
TTCCTGTTCCGCGCGACGGTCGTGACTACGATCCGGATGTTCTGCAGAAGGCGGTTCTGGAGGCGGTGAGTGCCCTGCCGGCTCCGCAGGACGGGCGTGATGCCATGGCACTGGAAATACTCCCCGCCATTGACGATCAAAAATCCTTTCCCCGGGGCTCGTATGCCACACACCAGGGTGGACTCTGGCGGGCGTATGAAAAAACGTACGGGATGCGGGGATGGGAATGCCTGGTTGACGGGGTGGCGGATATTGACGTCAGCATGACGGGTGAACGGTCGTTCTCTGTGGTGGTCCGGCAGAGCAGTGGCCAGCGTACGGAAAAAACATTTTCCCTGCCGGTGATGCTCTACCGTGGTGTGTTCAGAACCGGCGAAACTTACCACCCCGGCGATACGGTGACGTGGGGGGGCTCGTTGTGGCACTGCAACAGTATGACCGGTGATAAGCCCGGAGAAGCTCATTCATCAGGCTGGACTCTGGCTGCAAAACGTGGGCGGGATGCAGGAGGTGGAAAGTGACAGCATTACTGACACTGGAAGAAATCAAGGCACATCTGCGTGTTGACCATGACGCGGATGATGAGATGCTGATGGACAAGGTTCGTCAGGCTACCGCCGTGCTGCTGGCCTACATCCAGGGCAGCCGGGATAAAGTGATTAGTGAGGACGGTGAGCTGATCCCTGGTGAGGCATTAACCCGGATGAAGGGGGCTGCCATGCGACTGACCGGGATGCTGTACCGGAATCCGGATCTTGCTGAGCGGGAAGACCTCGTGCAGGGGGAACTGCCGTTTTCTGTTTCCGTGCTGATTTACGATTTGCGTTGTCCGACGGTGTTATGAGGAGGGGGGGATGGCAATATCTGCAGGTCGTCTGACACAGATGATCAGTGTTCTGAACCCGGTGTTAACCCGTAATGCTGCCGGAGAAATGACGGAAGAATGGGTGTCATGCGGGAAAATTCATGCGGATATCCGGGGCAGGAGCAGCCGGGAGCGGATGCAGTCCGGTGCGGAAATGGCGCAGGCGGAAATCCGCATCTGGGTGCGCGGTCAGTCTGGTCGTGAAATCACGGCGGCGTCACGACTTCATGTGCTGAGTGGTCCCTGGCGTGACCATGTCCTGAATGTCGTCGGGGTCCCGGTTCCGGATGCAACCGGCGGGCGTCTGGAAATTCTCTGTCGGCTGGGAGGGGAAAAATGATCGAAACCCTGCTGGATTTTTCGGGGCTGGAGGACATCAGCCGCGATTTGCAGCTTCTGAGTGGTGCGGAAAACAACCGGGTGTTGCGTGAGGCAACCCGCGCGGGGGCGAATGAACTGAAAGACGAAGTGGTGTCACGGGCACCGGTGCGCAGGGGAAAACTGCGCCGCAATGTGGTGGTCCTTTCCTGGCGTTCCCGCGATGGCGGGATGGAATCCGGTGTGCATATCCGTGGTGTTAATCCGGACACCGGCAACAGTGATAACACCATGAAGGCGGATAATCCCCGCAATGCCTTCTACTGGCGGTTTGTGGAAATGGGGACCGTGAATATGCCACCGCACCCGTTTGTGCGCCCGGCATTTGATGTGCGCAGTGAACAGGCGGCACAGGTGGCGATTGCGCGGATGAACCGGGCCATTGATGAGGTACTGAGACGATGACGGAGGCGGATTTGTATCCTCATCTGGCGCATCTTGCCGGCGGGCAGGTGTACCCGTATGTGGTCCCCCTGCTGGATGGCAGGCCGTCGGTGGCGCTTCCGTGGGTGGTTTTCAGCCTGATTTCATCGGTGTCGGCGGACGTGATGGGCGGGCAGGCGGAGTCCTCAGTGTCGGTGCAGATAGACGTTTATGCCGGGACTGTGACGCAGGCGCGTCAGATACGTCAGGACGCCCGTGAAGCCATAATGCTGCTGGCCCCGGGATCCGTCAGTGAAATGCAGGACTATATTCCGGAAAACCGCTGTTACCGTGCAACCCTGGAGTTTCAGGTCACGGTGTGACTTTTTCTTTTTTCTACAAAACCCATACCCCGCCGCGTGCGGGTTTTTTATTATCAGGAGGCAGAATGTCTGCTTTGTATGAACGCTCACAGCTGACGCAGGTGATGATTTCATCTGCCCCGGCGACTGCTGAAACTATGGATAAGGCGGAATATCTGCGCCTGGACTGCACCATCAAGGAAGTCCAGTTCACCGCCGGTCAGAAACAGGATATTGATGTGACCACGCTCTGCTCCACAGAGCAGGAGAACATCAACGGTCTGGGGGCGTCGTCCGAGATTTCCATGTCGGGTAATTTTTATCTGAATCAGGCCCAGAACGCCCTGCGTGATGCCTATGACAATGACACGGTGTATGCGTTTAAGGTGCAGTTTCCGTCCGGTAAGGGCTTTAAGTTCCTGGCGGAAGTGCGTCAGCACACCTGGTCATCCGGTACCAACGGCGTGGTGGCTGCAACGTTTTCACTTCGCCTGAAGGGTAAACCGGTGTCCTATGTGGTACCGCTGGCGTTTGTGAAAAATCTGGAGAAGACACTTACCGTGAATACCGGTGCGCTGCTGACAATGTCAGTCAGTGTCAACGGGGGAACGCCGCCTTATAAACACGCCTGGAAGAAGGATGGTCAGCCGGTAGAGGGACAGACTACTGACACTTTCAGTAAAGCCAATACGCAGTCAGGTGATAAGGGGGCTTATACCTGCGAGGTAACGGATTCTGCAGAACAGCCGCAGAGCATTACCTCTGATGCGTGTACAGTAACGGTTAATGGTGCGGGCGGATAAGGCTTATGGCAAAAGATCTGAAAACACTGGCGCTGGCCAGACTGTCAGGGTTTCGTCATAAAACGGTGAAGGTGCCGGAATGGGGTAATGTCAGCGTGGTGCTGCGGGAGCCTTCGGCAGAGGCCTGGTATCTGTGGCAGGAAGTGCTCAATGGTGATGGAGAGGATGACGATACCCTGTCGGTGGTGGCGAAAACCCGCCGTAACCTGGAAGCGGATGTGACGCTGTTCTGCGATGTCCTGTGTGATACTGACCTGCAACGGGTGTTCACTCCGGACGACCGTGAGCAGGTGCTGGCCGTCTATGGTCCGGTACATGCCCGGTTGCTGCGTCAGGCACTGGAACTGATCGCTGATGCAGAGTCGGCCAGAAAAAAGTAGCCCGCCCGGAAATTCGCTTTCTGATGCGACTTGCGCTCCGTCTGGGGCGCACCTTATCCGAACTGCGGCACAGCCTGAGTGCGAGCGAGGCGATGATGTGGATGGAGTTTGACAGGGTGTCCCCGCTGGGTGATGAGCGCGGGGATATCCGTAATGCACAGATCGTGAAAGCGGTTTTCGGGGCACAGGGGATGAATGTTGCACTGAAGGACGCCATGCTCTGCTGGGGCGAGGATGAGGATAAGCCGGAGGTGGATCCGTTTGCGGCGCTGGAAGACGCGCTGAGCTTCGCAGCACAGTCATGAATGATGAGAACCGCTGAGGCGGTTTTTTTACGCCCGGAGAAAGGTGAATGGCGACGTTACGTGAACTGATTATCAAAATTTCGGCAAATTCGCAGTCATTCCAGTCGGAGATCCAGCGGGCTTCCCGTATGGGCAGTGAATATTACCGGACCCTGCAGAATGGCGGGCGTCAGGCCGCTGCGGCAGCCCGGGAGCAGCGACGTGCCCTGGCAGAACTGAACAGCCAGTTGACGGAAATTCGCGGTTCTGCTGTCGGAATGGCTGGCGCATTTGCCGGTGCCTTTGCCACCGGACACCTGATTTCACTGGCGGATGAGTGGAGTTCCGTGAATGCCCGTCTGAAACAGGCGTCGCAGTCATCTGATGAATTTTCGTCATCACAGAAAGTGCTGATGGATATCAGCCAGCGGACAGGCACCGCATTTTCGGATAATGCGGCCCTGTTTGCCCGCTCAGCCGCCTCAATGCGTGAATATGGTTACAGTGCTGATGATGTGCTTAAGGTGACGGAGGCCATTTCCACAGGGCTGAAAATCTCCGGTGCCAGTACGGCTGAGGCGGGTTCGGTGATCACCCAGTTCAGCCAGGCGCTGGCACAGGGTGTGTTGCGCGGTGAGGAATTTAATTCGGTCAATGAAAGTGGTGACCGGATCATTCGTGCACTGGCTGCAGGCATGGGCGTGGCCCGTAAAGATCTGAAGGCGATGGCGGACGATGGTCAACTGACGGCGGATAAAGTCGTTCCTGCGTTAATCAGCCAGCTGGGGGTATTGCGTGATGAATATGCCGCCATGCCAGAAACGGTTTCCAGTAGTATCACGAAGGTGGAAAACGCCTTTATGGCCTGGGTGGGCGGTGCGAATGAGGCCAGCGGGGTGACGAAAACGCTCTCCGGCGTGCTGAACGGTGTTGCCGGACAGATTGATAATGTGGCAACAGCCGTGGGGGCACTGGTTGCCGTCGGGGTTGCCCGGTACTTTGGCAATATGGCCTCCGGAGCGATGTCTGCCACGGCAGGACTTGTGACTGCTGCACGTAATGAAGTTGCACTGGCGGAAGCACAGTTCAGGGGAACGCAGATTGCCACGGCGCGGGCAAGAGCAGCCGTGTACTGTGCTCAGCAGGCCGTGGCGGCAGCCCGCGGGACGGAGATGCAGATTGCAGCAGAGGCCCGTCTGGCGGCCACACAGGAACGCCTGAACAGAAATATTGCTGCCAGAAGCGCCGCCCAGAATGCGCTGAACAGTACAACGGCGGTGGGCTCACGTCTGATGAGCGGTGCGCTGGGGCTGGTTGGTGGCGTACCCGGACTGGTGATGCTGGGGGCTGCAGCATGGTACACGCTGTACCAGAATCAGGAGCAGGCCAGGGAGTCTGCGCGCCAGTATGCACTGACGATAGATGAAATCGCGCATAACACGCCGTCAATGTCTTTGCCTGAAGCCTCAGATAATGAAGGACGAACACGGGCGGCGCTGACAGAGCAGAAGCGGCTGATTGATGAGCAGTCCAGTCGGGTGAAATCCCTGCAGGAACAAATCGCCGGGTATCAGTATGTTCTGGCGAACCCTGGCTGGACGACCGGTGACGGATTCATGATAAACCATCTGACATCGGTGAAGACCGTAACGGAAGGGCTTGCTCAGGCAACAGAGCAGCTTGCCGTTGAGCAGTCCCGTCTGGCACAGATGCAGGAAAAAGCGCAGTCCATTCAGGATGTGCTTGCCGGGCTGGAAGACCGTCGTGTGGCGTTAATTCGTCAGCAGGCGGCAGAGCAGAATAAGGTGTACCAGTCCATGCTGGTTATGAACGGTCAGCATACGGAATTCAACCGTCTGCTGGGGCTGGGTAATGAACTGCTTCAGCAGCGGCAGGGGCTGGTGAATGTGCCGTTACGGCTGCCACAGGCCACTCTGGATGATAAACAGCAGAGTGCCCTGACAAAAACAGAGCGTGAGCTGGCCCTGTCCAGACTGAAAGGGGAAGAAAAAGAGCGTGTCCGGCTGGGGTATGCGGCGGATGACCTCGGTTTTGTGGGTGATCCGTATCAGGAGGCGAGACAACGTTATATCAGTAATGCCCTGGAAGCCTGGCGCAATAACGAGGCGAATAAACCCAAATCCCGGGGTGGAAAATCAGAGACGGAAAAAGCGGAAGACAGTTTTTCCCGGCTGCTGAAGCAGCAGAAAGAGCAACTGGCACTGGTGGGGCAGAATACAGAGCTGGCGAAGCTGAAATACCAGACTGCGCAGGGCGAACTGAAAACCCTGACGGAGATGCAGAAGCAGGAGCTGCTGCGTAATGCGGCCCTGATTGACCAGCAAAAAATCCGGGAACAGTTGCGATCCCGGGAAGAGACACTAAAGAATGAGAATGCGGCTGCGCGTGCGTCGAATGATGCTGAACTGCTGGGGTACGGGCAGGGGGAACGAGCCAGAGAACGCATGCGGGAGTTGCAGCAGATCCGCGACAGCTTCCGCCAGAAGGATGCGGACCTTCAGTCTCAGTATCAGACCGGGGATATCAGTGAGGATTTTTACAGACAGGCTCTGGCGCAGAATGCACAGTATCTGAGTGAACGTCTGAAAGAGCAGGCAGCCTTTTATGCCGAATCGGATGCGCAGCGTGCGGACTGGCAGAAAGGGCTGCAGGAGGGATTCAGTAACTGGGTGGATAATGCGTCCGATTACGCCTCACAGGCAGCACAGCTTGCGACGGAGGGTATCTCAGGGATGGTGAATAACATCACGGAGATGCTGAACGGAAATAAAGTGGAATGGCGCAGCTGGGCCTCATCAGTGCTGCAGGAAATATCAAAAGTTCTTATGAATGCCGCGATTGTCAACGGAATTAAGACGGCGGCAAACGGTATGTCCGGTGCGGGAGGATTTCTCGGCAGCATTGGTGACTGGCTGGGCGGAGCGGTGGCCAATGCAAAAGGCGGCGTGTATACCTCGGCAAACCTGAGTGCGTACAGCAACAGTATTGTGGATACGCCCACGTACTTTGCCTTTGCAAAAGGGGCCGGGCTGATGGGGGAGGCCGGACCTGAAGCCATTATGCCTCTGACGCGGGCGGCGGATGGCTCGCTGGGTGTGCGCGCGGTGGGTAGTATGAACGGCAGTGCGGGTCTGGTGTATTCCCCGGTCTACCATATCGCCATTCAGAATGACGGGACTAATGGCCAGATAGGGCCGGAGGCGGCAGGCAGTCTTGTGCAGCTGATTGACCAGCGGGTGCAGGCGGTGATGCTGTCCATGCGACGTGACGGAGGAATGCTGAGTGGCTGAGATAAAAACGCTGCATCTGGTCCCGCGTGAAGGGATGCAGGTGAGTGAGAAGCCGTCGGTGGTGAGGGTGCGGTTTGGTGACGGTTATGAACAGCGCCGCCCCACAGGGCTGAATCCTCAACTGAAGACGTTTCAGGCGGTGTTCCGGGTGACGGATGAGTCAACCCGGCGCTGGCTGGAAGAGTTTTTATCGTGGCATGGTGGTTACCGTGCCTTTTTGTGGCGACCGCCGAAACATAACCGGACGGTGAGGGTTGTGTGCCGTGAGTGGAGTGTCACGGATAATGCCCGGTACAGTGATTTCAGTTGCACGATAGAGCAGGTGGTGAACTGATGCAGAATATTCACGAAGAAAGCCTGAACGAGTCGGTTAAATCAGAGCAGTCACCGCGGGTGGTGCTCTGGGAAATTGACCTGACGGTGCAGGGCGGTGAGCGGTATTTTTTCTGTAATGAGCTGAATGAAAAAGGGGAGGCGGTCACCTGGCAGGGGCGGCAATATCAGGTATACCCGATTGACGGCAGCGGTTTTGAGATGAACGGGAAGGGCAGCAGTGCCAGACCGTCGCTGACGGTGTCCAATCTGTTTGGTCTGGTCACCGGGATGGCGGAGGACCTGCAGAGCCTGGTGGGGGCCACGGTGGTCCGCCGCCGGGTGTATGCCCGTTTTCTGGATGCGGTGAATTTTGTGGCGGGCAATCCGGAAGCGGACCCGGAGCAGGAGCTGAGCGACCGCTGGGTGGTGGAGCAGATGTCAGAGCTGACGGCCATGACAGCCTCGTTTGTGCTGGCAACACCGACGGAGACGGACGGGGCGCTGTTTCCTGGTCGCATCATGCTGGCGAACACCTGTATGTGGGATTACCGGGGAGATGAATGCGGGTATAACGGTCCTGCGGTGGCGGATGAGTTCGACAACCCCACCACGGATATCCGTAAGGACAGATGCAGCAAGTGCATGCGCGGGTGTGAGATGCGCGGCATGGTGGCTAATTTTGGCGGTTTCCTTTCCATTAATAAACTTTCGCAGTAAATCCCGGTTTATGACACAGACTGAATCAGCGATTCTGGCGCATGCCCGGCGGTGTGTGCCTGCGGAGTCGTGTGGCTTCGTGGTGAGAACGCCGGAGGGGGAGCGGTATATCCCTTGTGTGAATATCTCTGCAGAGCCGGAGGCGTATTTTCGTATTGCACCGGAAGACTGGCTGCGGGCAGAGATGCAGGGGGAGATTGTGGCACTGGTCCACAGTCATCCCGGTGGTCTGCCCTGGCTGAGCGAGGCCGACCGGCGGCTGCAGATAAAAAGTGCACTGTCCTGGTGGCTGGTCTGCCGGGGGGACATTCATAAATTCCGCTGTGTGCCACATCTGACAGGACGGCTCTTTGAGCACGGGGTGACGGACTGTTACACGCTGTTCCGGGATGCCTACCATCTGGCGGGAATTGATATGCCGGATTTTGAGCGTGAGGATGACTGGTGGCGTAACGGTCAGAACCTTTACCTGGACAATATGGCGGTCACCGGCTTTTACCGGGTGCCCCTGTCCTCTGCACAGGCGGGCGATATCCTGCTGTGCTGCTTTGGCGCATCGGTGGCCAATCATGCCGCCATATACTGCGGCAACGGTGAGCTGCTTCACCATCTGCCTGAACAACTGAGTAAACGGGAGAGGTATTCCGAAAAATGGCAACGACGAACGCATTCTGTCTGGCGTCACCGCCACTGGCACGCATCTGTCTTCACGGGGATTTGCAACGATTTGGCCGCCGCCTCAGCCTGTATGTGAACACGGCAGCGGAAGCCATCCGTGCCCTGTCGATGCAGATGCCGGGATTCCGCCGTCAGATGAACGAAGGCTGGTACCAGATACGTATTGCCGGTGATGACACGGCACCGGAGGCGGTGTACGCCCGTCTTCACGAACAGCTGGGTGAGGGAACGGTCATCCACATTGTGCCGCGACTGGCCGGGGCCGGAAAGGGTGGACTGCAGATTGTGCTGGGGGCGGCAGCCATCGTGGGCTCTTTCTTCACTGCCGGGGCATCAATGGCGTTATGGGGTTCAGCCCTGGCAGCCGGTGGTTTTTCTGCCACCACGATGCTGTTTTCACTGGGGGCCAGCATGATACTGGGTGGTGTGGCACAGATGCTTGCCCCGAAGCCAAAAACACCGGAATACAGGGCAACGGATAACGGCAGACAGAACACGTACTTTTCCTCGCTGGATAACATGATTGCCCAGGGGAACCCGATGCCGGTGCCTTACGGTGAAATGCTGGTTGGCTCCCGGCGAATCTCCCAGGACATCAGTACCCGTGATGAAGGCGGTGACGGGAAGATGGTGGTTATCGGGCGGCAGGCATAAAAGCGAAAAAATCCCGCAGTGCTCACGGACAGGAACTGCGGGAGCGTTACGAAGATTGAGTGTAAGGAATTATTCTTATGTCACGACAAAAAACATTAACGCAGAGAAATTATTAGCGCCACAGTCAGTTTGTGAAAATGTGAAGATATTCAGAATTTTTATTCAGTCATGATACAGGCATCCTCCGGGATGCCTGTTGTTTTTGTGCGTAACAGTTATCACAGTAAAGGGTGAGACAATGGGCAAAGGTGGCGGCAAGGCGCACACGCCGCGCGAGGCGAAGGACAATCTCAAATCCACGCAGATGATGAGCGTGATTGACGCCATTGGTGAAGGGCCGATTGAAGGTC
>ENA-UOYZ01000468-UOYZ01000468.1-food-metagenome-genome-assembly--contig:-NODE-468-length-9349-cov-61.072735_pt1 | contig 9349 bp, 8 predicted proteins | sample MGYA00249881_ERZ772720 | MGnify/ENA primary metagenome ERZ772720 (study PRJEB29005, sample SAMN08379459) | food metagenome | isolation source: cheese spiked with Escherichia coli O103 | study: EMG produced...
TGCTGGATTGAACATATCAAAATCAGGCAATTACACAAATCTATGTACAGGCTCCCACGATGGGACATAACTAATATCCCAACTCCACACCTAGTTGGGTTCTACAGCTTTGAGTACTTCTGGCCGTTTATATTGGTGTTCACGGGTTCTCCTTGTCAGTTGGTTAGCTGATTTCAGCACAAAAGGTTAATCAACAAAGGTCGCTATCGCGACCTTTTCAACCCTGCTGATAACTGGCAATCGGCTACAACGGTTCATCCAAACCTGTCGGTGAATCTTTGATTGCTGACCCTTCGACTCATTTTACTATTGCAGTTAGGGCATAAATGTTGCTTTTACCTTCAATCGTCCAAGTGTAATATTTCTTTTTAAAGCCAATGCCACAAACATCACACCTGCTGGGTTTAAGAATTGCGCCTAAATAGCTGTGCCGAATACCGCTACACTTTTGCCAGCCATGTTTCCCACCGGGGAATGGGCTGACGGTTTCCATAAAATGGCGGACTTGTTTCAACAGTTGCCACATTGAGCGGCACTGATGATTACGCGTTATTATGTCGTGAAGTGCTGCCATAGCCGTTCAACATAATTCACCCATGGCGAGTAAACCGGCTGATAAATGACCCTGAACTTCGGGTTCTCCTTCAGCCAGCGCAACGTTTCACGGCTTTTGTGGATAATGTAGTTATCGACAATGAGTGTAATCGTTTTTGCCTGCCGGTATGTCTCCTTCAGATGTTTTAACAGACTGATAAATAAGGATGAACCTTTACTGTCCCCCCACATGGCTGACTTTACCTGTCCCGCTGTGCAGCGCTCCGGCCAGATAATATTTTTCATTCTGTCCCGGCGTGACCACCCGTTTTTGCTGCCCGCGCAGTTGCCAGTCCGCACTGATTTTGGGATTAAGGTGGATATCCACTTCATCTTCATAAAAGACCGGATGCTCTATGCTGCATTCGTCCAGTGCTTTATGAACTGCTGCCATCTTTTCATCTTTATGCGGGTCACGGATACGCAGAGTTGGCGCAGCCCTTCGCCACACAAGTCCCACAGACGGCAACCAGCGGCGGGTACGTCCGGCAGGTAATGATTTCAGTCCCTCAACACCCGACTGCGTGAACCAGTTAATCCAGCGCCCAACAGAGGAACGGGCGCAGCAGAGCGTTCTGGCAACGTCGCTGACACGGTCGCCTCGGTGCAGCATCAACATGGCAGTCAGTCTGCGGGCATAATTTTTATCGTGTGTTTTATGGATGGCTTTCTACGTCAGGCGTCGTTCGTCACGGGAAATTGGTGCTATGATCGACATCGCTCAGTCCGGTTGGTGATTTTGGTTGGTTTGGCGATTGATCAGATCGCACAATCCGGGCTGAGTTCCCTCAAAGTGATCTACTATTCCGCTCCGCGCAGCTATTTAGAACAACAAGTAAAACAATCCCTCTAATAAACCACTCCATAAGAACCCTCTAAATGCAGTCTTCAATCGTATACTTCCCGACAGTGACCGATAGTCGCCGCAAGTATAACCAGCTCATTATCCCGAATTTCACAAAGACCTCGGTAAAATGGCCGACCCGGTAGCGCCAGAACTCTCCCAGTTCACCTTTCAGCGGCTTTTTTCGGCTAGCGGGGACTGGGCAGAATAGCAATCCGTAGAATCATAAAATCCATAATCCGCCGGGCATTCTGCTTGTCCATCTTACGTAATGCTTTCACTGCCCGTTCAGAGTAATTAATTGTTCAGACCAAGCGACTTCCTCACGTTATTCAGACGAATGAGCGGCCTCATCACCGCGACGAATACGCGCCACGGCGTCCGCAGACAAATGGTAATCTTCCAAGTCTTCCAGATGCGTCAAGGATAGCCTCCCGCGCATAGAACGTCTTTGCCCGCCCGGTCTTTTTTGCCAGTGAATACAGACAGGTTTCAATATCGTCAGATAACCGAATAGCCAGCATATAAACCTTTCAACGCAGTCTTGCTATACATATATAGCAACATTATAAAATAAAAAGACGATAAAACAATTAAACACCGGTTGAATAGGCATCAAAAGTTCCTATATCATTATATTAGCGTTTGGTTTTAAAAGACAAACTACTACTGACAAAACACAACATGCAGCTAACAACAGGAACGGATATGCCTAATTACATCATTAACAAAAATGCTCAGCCGAATGGTGATCATGAAGTACATGACACGACCAACGGATGCTCTTACATGCCAGCCTTAGAGAACCAGATCTCTCTTGGCTATCATTCGTCATGTCAGAGTGCTGTTCTGGATGCAAAGCGCCGCTGGCCAGGATACAGAATTAACGGATGTTACTACTGCTGTAACCAGTGTCATACAAGCTAACTCGTTAAAAAAGCCCCTCGCAGGGGGTTTTTATTATGCACTGGTTTAACATCCCCCCTTAATTCGAGTAGGCAGCCTGACGGCTGCGGCTTGTCATGGTTTGCAATTACCGTTATAAAAACGGGCAATATCATTTCCTTTCAGATAGTTATACGACACGTGCATATTACCGTGAAGGGGGGCGGTTATTGGGTGATCTCCTTACTTGAAAACACGCATTTACTAAGATACCATTTTCTTCTTTAGTTTTTTAATATCGTTTTTGATTTTTTTTCCAATCCATATATCCTTTCTTCCTACAATCAACATGATCATTGGTTCGGTCGCAACAATCCCCATTACCCACGATTTTATATCAATAAATGAGGGGTGCGGAAAATCTTCCGGATGTGTATGCCACTCACCTAGATAAACAATAAAACCATTTGACTGCTGAAATAAATCATTTACTTTTTGTTGATGATGAATGCCCTTTCTTTCTAATCCAGTACGGTTCCTGACATCATCCTGGCCGGGCTCTGAAATATGAGTAATGACAAGGTGCTGCCCTCTGCGTTCTCCTATAAGGGTTCCTCCAGACTCAGTACTAGTGTAATGCGTTTGTCGATATGAATTAAGACGCATCACGACTTCGCTCATGATAACAACATGATTATCAAAATCATCGATAAATACTAATTCATTCATATTCATTGCATATTGGACAGTTAGGTTGCCGTGGCAGAAATTGAGATTTGAGTGAACGACCTCCTTCAAGCATATGTTCAGAGTAAGTCCATTTCAGTTCTGGATCGAGGGTACTTAACACAGCCATTTGAGTCAAAGATGCTGTGATGTTACTTACCGCAGCATCATAAGGTGTGTAAGTACTACCACAGCTTTTGTTCTTTTCTCTTGATATATCAATGTGGCAAAAACGAGAATCAATCCCGTTACGGTATTTTTCTGGATTAGAAACCATACATCCATAACAACTACGACCGTCATCAATGAAGACTTTTGATGCTCGTCCATTACCATCGTTAAAAGCATGAATGATTTTTGGTCTTTTCTCTAATGCAATCGTTCTCACTATCGAAGCCATCCGCTTAGATACAGGAGGGCGACCCGTAGCATCTATGATAATATCATATTTCTGCATTAAATCTGCGCTGATACTAAATTGTTTCTCAAATCCGATAATTTGTGTCGGTAAATGTACTGAGTCTTTAAGTTTTCTCGCAAGCGAAAGAGATTTGTACCGTCCAAAATCATGAGCAGATAAGGTATGGCGACCAAAATTACTCGGTTTATACAAATCGTCATCATAAAGATGCAGGTGACCTTTACCACATCCAGCTCCATTTCTGAGTAATAACTCTGCAAGATACCCTCCGATTGTTCCACAACCGACCAGAGCTATCCTTTTTTCTGATAGTTTTGCAGAACCTTCTCGACGTGTATTTCGACTCAGTAGCGTCTCAATGTCTGCACGAACAACTCCTAATCTTTGATACATCGAACAAACACTTTTCCCTCCCAACACTGTGGATAATTTAGCCGTTGAGTTTTTAGCTGAATGTTTATATCTTTTGAGATCAATGGACTTTAAATCGAACTCAACATAAATACCAAAGGTATCTTGTTTTAATACATCAAAGAGAAAAACATATCTTTTCTTCCCTTCCTTTTTAATATATTCAACAACTTTATTTTTGGCATTGTGATCTGCTTTTCCAAGCCAACTCAATAAATCCCGAAACGATGCAGGTGGCCATTTCATCCCGGCTACTCGACTCGGATTTACAGAAATATAGTGAGTGCTGATATGATATTCTTTTAATGAATTTTTGGGGAGATACCGCAGTTTAAGCCATGTGGAGATGATTTTTCCCGAATTCTCCGGCGACGATTCTTCAACTGTTATATACTCTACTTGTGAAGAGCCATTAGGTCTAACTGATTGAGATATAAAAGTTTTTAATCTGGTGGAACGATTTGCGTTTGATAAAACAAAAAGAGATTCGCTTGGTCGCCAGTAAGCAGTAAATTCACCTTCTAGTTCTTTTTTGTCATTACTCCCTTCCATCGCAGCAGACACTGAATTAACCAAGGTTCGTTGTATCTGCGCATCAACCTCTCGATAGGTATCCTCCAGATTGTTTGAATCCCAATCAGCTTCCATTTGTTCGACATAGCACAGGAACCCTTCAAGGCTAATGTGCGGCATGAGCCGATCTTTGAACTGCTCGGGAAGTTCTAGGATGTAAGCTATTGGCAGTTCAATGAACGGATCCGCTCGAATAATAAGAGCAATTTTAACGTCACCTGCTACCGTTGTATATTCTTTCGTATAGTACCCCTGCTGGCAATTTTGACTGTATAGGATTGCCTTCTCAGGGAGATTGCGGGCATATGTAAAGCTATACCCGCAACTGAGCATCACTCTGTGAAGTCGTCCTTCTTCCATTAGCCACTTACCATTGTTTTATTGATTTTTCTTGGCTCTGGCTCCCTAGATGGAGAAACATGAAATGCGGGAGCTGCAGCGATTGATGTTATTAACTGAGCATTAGTCACACGCTTTCCAAATGCCTCATTCATTTTGTGTAAAGCATCTTCTCTAGTATTTGCATTCTCTGCATCGACTAAAATCTCATACAAGGTCTTCATTGTTTCAACAATGGTCTTTTGATGCACATTTTGATCCCATTCGGCAGGGAAGAGTAACTTAGTATCAGTGTCATCAGGACTTTCCAGACCTCTATTAAACTCATCCGGCAGTAACTTGGCAACGAGTTTCATCGTCCCAGCGAGGTCGGAATCATTATGTTCTTCCCTATTAAGGATGTTTACCACTGCGGTCATCAGACTGATTGATGATGGTCCACCTACATCCCATTGAGCATCTCTCCAAGCCTTCATAAATCGACAAATTGAACGAACATGTCCACCGATTCGCTTACAGCTATCGTTAAACCAATCCTCAACAATTTTGGGGTCGCTAATTGACCATCTTTTGGCACCTTCACGAAGTGCTAAATTCACTTTATCGGACTCGACGAGATATGCCTCACGGCTATCACGATTCAGAGCTACAGACTCAAATATAGATTCTGACTTTAGTATATGTGCAGAATCAGCGGCTGTTTGTTTAGTCTGGAACTGATTTTTAGGAATCGCATACATCGGCACATCAATATGTGTTTTCTCATGAGGAATTTTGATACGTCCGCAAGTATTCTTTTCTTCAAATCTCCATCCATCGTTTTCAGCTTCTAACGACTTCAGTGAAGTATCTACAAGAAGGAGTAGTAAGGTATGACCAATACGTGGTTCAGACTCGAAAACGGTCATTGGCATGTATGTACCATCATCAATATCCATCTCTTGACCTGGTTGGAAAGGCTTGTTCAACGTATCATACTGAAAGCTTCCCTGCGTCCAGAATCTGGGCTGTAGATTGATGAAGTCATTACGAGCGTCATCATCCATTTCGAAAATAAGCCGAGCGACTTCCGCCTGATCGGCAGTTGAAAGGTAGCGCACATTAGTTTGTCCAAGCTTCAATCTAACGCCTTCAAGAGTTAGCGTGTGCTTTTTAACATCTGCAGCGACCGCGCGGGCTTCTTTGAACACATCTCTAGTTCGTTCACGAACTATCTGCCGTAGCTCTTTTAGTTTCGTTGACTCAGTCTTACTCAGTTTGAGCTTGCTGATTAAGCCATCCATATTGTTACTATAGTAATTATTTAGATCCCAATGCATTAGAGTTTCTCCTGTACATCTGTGCGCTTAAAAGGTTTTGCCGGTGAAATGAAAAAGTTCTTTAGCTTTTGGTTCTGAGCAAACTGAACGTTAGCGAGTTGTTTTCCTCTTGCGCTTAAATTTTGCAGAGAACTATCACTGGCATTATCCAGAGTGATATCGCTGGCTGCTTCATTAGGGATAACTTCATCTAGGTAGAGGTAATTATCGAGCGCATCATGTAGCGCTAGTTCTCGAAGAAGCATATTCTTATGAAGATGTTGATTAGCTGTCATGGTAGTAAGCACCAGCCTTTTACCCATTCCCCACAAATGGCAATAGCCAGTCCACCTTTTTTTACTAAGCAGGCTTGGGCTAAGAGAATAATCTTCTCCGACGGTACCGATATTGAGTATGTACACATCTTTGTGGCTAACATCAAAATCAGACTTCATATCCCTGAAAACCTCTAGAAGTCCGATATAACTAGGATTGTTCGCAACTAATCCCCCGTCTGCAAAATACGAGCGGAGATCTTTGCAATAGTGCGGAGCAAAGTATGTTGGGGCCGCAGAAGTAGCAAGTGCGGCATCAATAAGTTTTAGGGGGCCGTCGCGTGTAAAATCAGGGTTATGTGGTGTCTTGAAAAACAGCGGCTTTCCTGTAGACAGGTTCACTGCAGGGATCATAACTCGCCGGGTCAAATCGTTAAATGTGGTTTCAGCACCTATCATCATTTCAATTGTCTCACGAAGAGGAGAACTGTTGTAAATAGGAGCACACAGAGCCTTACACAAATTGACCAAGGACCATCTGGTTGGAAAAATATCCTTTGCTTTATCAAAAAAGACACTTTCTAGTTCGCGAGCACTCTTACCTGTCGCTAAGCCGAGAGCCAGTATTCCACCTATAGATGTTCCAGTAATAAGATCGAAGTAGTCACCAATTTTTATGTCTTGGTGAGGATGCTTCCTAGCAAGTATCCTTTCAATCTCTGCGAGGATACTGATCGTAAACATTCCTCTGGCCCCACCACCATTAAGGCTCAACACCCGCACTCGGGGTTTATCGACTGCACTCACATCAGACATTGCCTACTCCACTCTGGAAAGATGGCTGTAAGATGTGTTTAATTTTTTTCTTTTCAAGGTATAAATAACTAGAGAACCAAAGAATAGTCAAAAGTGTGGCTATTGATTGTTAGTTTAGAATAATCCACCAATAGACTGGCCCACCTGAATCTCTAGACAACCAATATCACTTATTTAAGTGATAGTCTTAATACTAGTTTTTAGACTAGTCATTGGAGAATGTAATCAACGCATCCCAACTATTTAAGTATGAAGCCGGGGTTGGCAGGTAAGGTGTGGAGCCTCGCAGATTTCCGGCATCATAGTGCCCAATACGGGATGCATAAAGCTACCTCAGACTGGAGACCCCACAAATGAAATGTACACCGGTTGGCGTTGATATCGCAAAACATGTCATTCAGGTTCACTTCATCAACGAGCACACTGTCAACGACGGATGAAAAGTGGTGGGTGGAAGAAAATGGATGAAACTTTCTGGTGAACAAGGATCTAAGCTGTTTTAAGTTATGGGCAACGCAATGCACTCTCTTAAGACACTTCTACAGTTACCTTGCGGATGGCGATGCAGTCGACAAATTATTAGCTCTGACGGTATAACCCTCCATCTCCACGGAAAACGCAAAACAGCACAATGTCCTGAATGCTTTAAGCGTAGCGACTCTGTTCATAGTTGTCGTCGGCGCCGGATACAGCATCTACCCTGCTCAGGGCAGACGCTATGGCTTGTGTTTTCCGTTCGCCACTGGAACTGCCGTAACCCGACTTGTTCACGCAAAATTTTTGCCGAGTCGCTTGCTACCTTCGCCAGTTCACACCAGCAGTCTTCACAGGCGTTACAAAATTTGTAAGCGTAAACCGACCACCGTATGGTAAGCGTAAACCGACCGCCGTATGTAGCCATTAGACAAGAATTGGTAACTTAGACGCCCATCTGACACAGACGGACATCTAAGTATGGAATTACAGGACTGGCGAAAAGAACCTCGTAAAAACTATTCGAATGAATTCAAACTTCGTATGGTGGAACTGGCATCACAACCTGGAGCTTGTGTTGCACAGATTGCACGTGAAAATGGCGTCAATGATAATGTTATTTTCAAATGGCTCAGGCTCTGGCAGAACGAAGGGCGTGTTTCGCGGCGTCTTCCGGTAACAACCTCTTCTGACACTGGCGTTGAATTATTACCTGTGGAGATAACGCCGGATGAGCCGAAAGAACCGGTGGCTGCTCTTACTCCGTCTTTATCCACCCAGACTACTGTCAGTGCCAGCTCCTGCAAGGTGGAGTTCCGTCACGGTAACATGACGCTGGAAAATCCTTCACCAGAGCTGCTCACGGTGTTGATCCGCGAACTGAGTGGGAGGGGAAGATGATTTCACTCCCATTAGATACTCGTAGCTGGCTCGTTGCCGGCGTTACCGATATGTGTAAATCTTTCAACGGATACGACATATGCTGAAGTAGGATCTGTAATGGATTAAGTGATAACAGATACCCAGAAATATAGGGGTAAATCCACTATTTTGATGAGAATTATTATATGTCACCTCGGATTTTAATCAGGCGTCCAGATTAAATCAAGTATTGAGCGCCTGATTATGTTTATTTATTAATATTTGTCATTGATTGTCTTATTATCAGCTACCCTCGTATTAATCAGAGTTTTCATTTATTTTTAGTGCATAATCAGATGCCGCCTCATCATTATCCTCAGTATTATCATAGCCGAAAACTTCTCCCGGGCACGGGCGTTCACGATAATAGTCATCGTTATAGTTTTCATCGTCAGATAATGATATGTCGTATTCTGAATATGATTCACCACAATTATACATAAAATCATCTCCTTTGGGATGGTTACAATAATTAGTGAGTTTATTCGAAAAAATAATGAGCGCCAGACCAATCCACCCGACTTTTGATTATAATCATGAAGATGCCTGTCTCAGTACAAATAGAATCAAACTCAATACAGCATGATTCACCTTTATATTCTCTCAGGGAAACCAAATACCACTATTCAACTATTAAGAATAAAATTCTGGAGGTGCGATTATCTGAAGATACCTGCATTCCAAATAATTTCAGACAGATATTATCTCCGTGAATCTCCCGCCACCTTTCCGGTGCGCGGGGTTTTGTCTTTTTTCACCGGGAATACATGTA
>ENA-UOYZ01000496-UOYZ01000496.1-food-metagenome-genome-assembly--contig:-NODE-496-length-8968-cov-346.321553_pt1 | contig 8968 bp, 7 predicted proteins | sample MGYA00249881_ERZ772720 | MGnify/ENA primary metagenome ERZ772720 (study PRJEB29005, sample SAMN08379459) | food metagenome | isolation source: cheese spiked with Escherichia coli O103 | study: EMG produced...
AGGAGTCCGGCCTGTATTACAACCGCCACCGCTATTATGACCCGCTGCAGGGGCGATATATCACTCAGGATCCGATTGGACTGAAGGGGGGATGGAACCTGTATGGATATCAATTGAATCCGATATCAGACATCGACCCCCTGGGTTTATCTATGTGGGAGGATGCAAAATCGGGGGCATGTACTAATGGTCTTTGCGGCACACTATCCGCTATGATAGGTCCAGATAAATTTGATTCTATAGATAGCACCGCATATGACGCCTTAAATAAAATAAATAGCCAATCTATTTGCGAAGATAAAGAGTTCGCTGGTTTAATATGTAAGGATAATAGTGGCAGATATTTCTCAACAGCACCTAACCGAGGAGAAAGAAAAGGATCATATCCATTCAATAGCCCTTGCCCTAATGGTACTGAGAAAGTATCAGCTTATCATACTCATGGTGCAGATAGTCATGGAGAATATTGGGACGAAATATTTTCAGGTAAAGATGAGAAAATAGTTAAAAGTAAAGATAACAATATCAAGTCATTTTATTTAGGTACGCCCAGTGGTAATTTTAAAGCAATAGATAACCACGGGAAGGAAATAACAAACAGAAAAGGATTACCTAATGTCTGCAGAGTTCATGGTAATATGTAAAAAAATATTGTTTAGGAACTGTGTCATTGTATCTTTGTTTGTTTTTACATACAACACATGGGCGCAGTGTAATAATAATATTAAAATAATGCGCAAGTATGAAAGTGAAGGTAAATATACCGTTAGAAATTTGGTTAAAAATAAAGCTATAGCATTGGAATTAGCTGAGATATATGTTAAGAATCGTTATGGACAGGATGCCGCAGAAGAAGAAAAACCATACGAAATCACTGAGTTAACAACAAGTTGGGTTGTTGAAGGTACCATTCACTCAGACCAAATTGCTGGTGGGGTTTTTATTATAGAAATAGGCAAAAATGATGGGAGAATTCTGAATTTTGGCCACGGAAAATAAGTATGTAAGGATAATCAAACATCGTGTGCGCTGATGGCAGAGTAGGTGGAGGACTCCAGACAGTCAAACGATAGAAAAAGATAGCCTTTATGGAGGTTCCTGCAATGTCAAATACATACCAGAAAAGAAAGGCAAGTAAAGAGTATGGTTTATATAATCAATGTAAGAAACTAAATGATGATGAATTATTTCGCTTACTTGATGATCACAATTCCTTGAAAAGGATTTCATCTGCCAGAGTATTACAGTTAAGAGGTGGGCAAGACGCTGTTAGATTGGCAATTGAGTTCTGCTCTGATAAAAATTATATCCGTAGAGATATCGGAGCATTTATACTCGGGCAAATAAAAATTTGCAAAAAATGCGAAGATAATGTTTTTAATATTTTGAACAATATGGCATTGAATGATAAGAGCGCTTGCGTTCGAGCTACGGCAATCGAGTCAACGGCTCAGCGATGCAAGAAAAACCCAATTTATTCACCTAAAATAGTAGAACAATCTCAAATTACTGCTTTTGATAAATCGACTAATGTCAGACGTGCTACAGCATTTGCTATTTCTGTTATCAATGATAAAGCAACAATTCCACTATTGATTAATCTGTTAAAAGATCCAAATGGAGATGTCAGAAACTGGGCCGCATTTGCAATAAATATCAATAAATATGATAATAGTGATATTAGGGATTGTTTTGTGGAGATGCTTCAGGATAAAAATGAGGAAGTCCGTATTGAAGCAATAATCGGACTTTCCTACAGAAAAGATAAAAGGGTTTTATCTGTTTTATGCGATGAGTTAAAAAAAAATACTGTTTATGATGATATCATTGAAGCTGCGGGTGAATTAGGTGATAAAACGCTACTTCCTGTTTTAGATACTATGTTGTACAAGTTTGATGACAATGAAATTATAACTTCCGCTATTGATAAGCTGAAGCGTTCATAGCGTGAGTTGCCTATGCACAGTGGGGGATTCCCGCCGGCACGGTGCAGATGCTCGACCGGCTGGAAAGTGAAATCCTGGCTGACCGGGTGAGTGAGGAAAGCCGCCGCTGGCTGGCATCGTGCGGCCTGACCGTGGAGCAGATGCAAAACCAGATGGACCCGGTGTACACGCCGGCGCGAAAAATCCACCTGTACCACTGCGACCATCGCGGCCTGCCGCTGGCGCTCATCAGCACGGAAGGGGCAACAGCGTGGTGCGCAGAATATGATGAATGGGGCAACCTGCTGAATGATGAGAACCCGCATCATCTGCAGCAGCTCATTCGCCTGCCGGGTCAGCAGTATGATGAGGAGTCCGGCCTGTATTACAACCGCCACCGCTATTATGACCCGCTGCAGGGGCGGTATATCACTCAGGATCCGATTGGGCTGAAGGGGGGATGGAATTTTTATCAGTATCCGTTGAATCCGGTCATAAATGTAGATCCGCAAGGTTTGGTTGATATAAATTTATACCCCGAAAGTGATCTTATCCATTCTGTAGCTGATGAGATTAATATCCCAGGCGTTTTCACAATCGGGGGGCATGGTACCCCCACATCTATTGAATCCGCAACGCGCAGTATCATGACAGCTAAAGATCTAGCATATCTAATTAAATTTGATGGGAATTATAAAGATGGGATGACAGTTTGGTTATTTTCTTGTAATACAGGTAAAGGACAAAATTCATTTGCTAGCCAATTAGCTAAAGAGTTACATACAAATGTAATAGGACCTGACACGCTATGGACGTGGTGGGGGCGAGGAACTAATGGTAAGTTAAAAATGGATACAGTGCTAACAGCACCAACGAACCTTAATTCAAATAAGGATCTAATGGCTATAACAACAAAAGACCTTGGTAATTGGATAACATATGGGCCATCTGGGCACCCCATTTCTAATATGCAAGGTACGCCAGAAAAACCCAGTGATATAAGATAGGTTGTAGATGTATGAAAGCATGCTTGTTACTATTTTTTTATTTTTCTCTTATTGGTCAATTGCATGGTGCTGATGTGAAAATAAAAGAAAACGAAAGTGTGATGGGATCTACAGCAATGACCTATGATTTAAGTGAAGAAAAGCTGATGAAACTGAAGTATAAATCACAACATGGTGATTCAGAGGCATCATTTCGACTATATCAATATTACTGCTTTACTAAAAATAATATTGATAAACAATTGCGATTCTTGGAAAGATCAGCATCTCAGGGGAATGTTACAGCGCAGTTTAATTATGGGGTCTTTTTATCAGATACAAATCCAACATTATCAGAATATTATAATTTGAATAGAGCTATTTATTGGATGGAATTCGCTGTAAATAACGGTAATATTGATGCAAAGAGCAAACTTCAAGAGCTCAAAAAGCTAAAGCGAATGGATAGAAGGAAGAATAAGGAGAATCCGTAAAAGCAATAGTTCATCAGACTGCCGCAGCAGTAGTATGATGATGAATCAGGGCTGTACTATAACTATTATCGGTAACATTAACCGCAGCAGGGGCGGTATAACACTCAGGCTCCGATTGGGCTGGAAGGTAGGTGGAATTTTTATCAGTATCCGTTGAACCCGATTTCTGGAATCGATCCCCTTGGGATTAGCCACCTGTTTATACAGTATAACTTTAGGTATGCTTTCGTGTGTTTCAGATATACCATGTGATGATAATTTTTATGATGTGCTTAGTATTCCAGTCGCTTCTGGTAATAATATGCAATGTAAAAATAATCCCCGTTGTACACATTTATAAATAGATGGCCAATACCTCAAGGCCTATGGAGTTGGAATGTTAATGACCCGGGAGCAAGCAATAGAAAACCTGACGGCATACGATTAGTACCGTCAGTTAATACAGGAACTTATAATCGCAATGGATTTTCAATACATAGTTGTTTAAACGCTTTTGGTCCGTCTTTAGGACCTCGATTCTGTTCCGAGGGTTGTATAACTGGTTTATCTAATGACATGCAAAAATTAAATGAGTTAATATTTTCAGAGCCAGATAGCACATTAACAGTTACGGACTAAAAAATATGGCAAGGTTATTAACAATTGTATTTTTTTCTCTATTTCTGCGAGTGCAGTTACTGCAAGACAATTTCAGAGAGAGTTAGATTTGGCAGACAAAGCAATATTATGGGCACTAATATCAGCCAGTACTAAAGAGGGACGAAAAGCGTGTTCACTAAGCTATTTTGCCTGTAAGGCCGCAGAGGCTGAACTCGGACTGGCATATATGGCTGCGAATGATAACAAGGAATTTCTCACATCCTTATCTAATATAATGAGGTACAAAATAGATGCTGGACTTTCCGAATCCTATACATGCTATTTATTAAGTAAGGGAAAGATCATAAGACCATATCTGAAAAATCTAAATCCACTCCAACTTGCCGCTGATTGCATTGAAACAGTAAATAAAATAAAAGATAAGAATAAAAAAATCATTGATATAAATTCAGTTAATATTTGTAGTGATGATAAAAATATAAAATTGAGAGTTAATAGTACTATTATGGCCATTGATGATTCTATAAAGTGCATCGATGAATGATAACTTAATTTTATTTAAAAATATATTAATAACTCACTCTCCAGGAGTTTTTTTAACTTAGTTTTATAATGAATACGATAATTAAAAGTGAAGAAGAAAATAGTTGTATACATATATTCCATGACCCTACATTGTGATCTATAGATTAAATATTTTTTAAATGTGACTGTCATCCTTCAGATAATAAAGCCATCATCGCAATAGATGGAAAAGCACTCCTGCTCTTTTTTGATTAGAGCCGTCGCAGGAGGAACAACTCATATCATCATTGCGATCTCGACGATGTATAGTCTCATCCTGCGGCAGAACAAGACGGATAAAAAATCCAATGAGAGCACACTCATCCAGAACTTATTAACATAATGAATATTAAAGAAAAATCATCGCAGCTAATGAAGTAATATGCAAAAATAATTAGTCCTTACAAGGAGCAAAGTTCCATAATCTCCCCCCTCCCCCTCAATGATCCAAATAAAGATAATGCATCCAGCTGGTCATTCTTAGCAGCACTTTCCGCATCACCGAAACATGGCTGAAATGGTCGGAGTAAACCGCCACCTGGGCGTAGATGCCGTCGGGTAAGGCATCGATATCATCGTTAGGGTCCAGTTCAATGGTTCCCAGCACACCGTCCGTGCCGGGCACGACCGTTAATGATTGCAATACCCCCTGCGCCTGATAAGAACCGCCTGGCACGACAGGTAAAATACTAGTCAGTTTGCCGTGAAACACCTGCCCAGGTAGCGCGTTAAACACCACTTCCGCATCATCGCCGGGTTTCAGACGTAACAGCGAGTTTTGCCGAAATTGGGCGACAATTTGCCGTTTTTGCTCGGGGATGAAGACCATCACCGGACGCAGCGGCAAGGCAGCTGCGTATGTACCTGGGCGGATCAGTACCTGAGTAACGTAGCCATTGCTCGGCGCGCGAATGACAGTCTGCTCAAGGTTATATTTTGCTTCAGTAAGTTGCGCTCTTAAGCTCACAATCTGCGATTGCTCGCCGTTAACCATACTGTCGAGCTGGCTCTGGATCTGCGCCTGCTCCGCCACCGAGCCTTTCACCAGCGCATCCTGCGCGAGGAAATTTTGCCGCGCATCGTCGATGTCACGTTCCGAGAACGGATTCACCGCCGCCTGGCTGCCTTTCAAGTAACGTTGATAATTTTTAAACAGACGGTCGCGCTCCGCTGAAACCTGGGTGGTGTTGGCCTGCGCTTCAGTGAGCTGCGCACGCAGCGTCTTTATATTATGCGTCGCCGTCATCAGGTCAGCCTGAAGTCTGTCAACTCGCGCCTGGTAACGAACCGGGTCGAGCTTAAAAAGCACCTCGCCCTTTTGAATAAGCTGATTATTCTTGTCAGTGACTTCAGTAACAATTCCCGTCACCTGTGGCGTGATAGGGATCGCTATCACTGCCTTTTGCGCGGTAAAAGTGTAAGGGTGGTTGTAGTTCATCAACAAAATCAAACCACTCACCAGAAACACGCCTCCCAGCGCCGCCGTCGCCAGCGTCCACTGATTTACCGGAATGCGGAAGATTTTAAAGACCGCCCACGCCAGCGCCACGTAAGTTAAAACAATCAATAGATCCATAATTAGATCTCCGGGAACGTGGAATAGTCAGTCTTTTTCTCGGCGGCGAGTTGATGCTCCAGCCGGGAAATTCGGTCAGAAAGTGCGGCGATTTCCGGGTCAGTCGCTTTCTCCTGCGACGCAACATGTGACTGCATACCCCAGCCACGCTCCGGTTGATAGAGCGTCGCCCAGATCCACAGAAACGGCCAGATAACATGCAGAGTAAACAGGCTCACCCAGCCCGCCGTATGAATAGCGTCGGCATGGGGATGGTTGCGCTTTTTGGCAATCAGATAAGGGATGTCATGTATCGCGATGATTCCATAAAAAATCACCAGAAAGACGAAGATCAGCACTCCCAACGCGAAATAGTTTAGAAACATATCTGCCTCGGATTCACGTTTATCAGTGTTGTTTTTGGGCTGGCAGCCAGAAGGGAGTCAGGCTGATATTTTGACAATAATCCGGGTTCGCGATTCTCGCCATAACACCAAAGAATAATTTTTAGAGGTGATGAGTTGCTTAGTTACATAACGATTGTATGACGAAGGCATAACATGCTGTAGATCACATCAGGTGAACGCCGTAAGAAAATATCTTGTGATTCAGATCACAAAGATTCAACAAACCATCAAAACAAAAATGTGACACTACTCACATTTAAATGCCATTTTTAGCGAAAATCGCCGTCTTGTTGCTTTTTTACACAAGCGTTTTGTGATGAGTATCACGTCAATTACCTCTCTACCCCCTATATTTATGTGACTGATATCACACAAAAGGCCGTCGACTGGACAGTTAACCGATTCAGTGCCAGATTTCGCAGTATCTACAAGGTCCGGCTACCTCTGCCGCCACATTAACAAAAAACCTCGGGCTTCCAGCCTGCGCGACAGCAAACATAAGAAGGGGTGTTTTTATGTCATCCGATATTAAGATCAAAGTGCAAAGCTTTGGTCGTTTCCTCAGCAACATGGTGATGCCAAATATCGGCGCGTTTATCGCGTGGGGTATCATCACCGCGTTATTTATTCCAACAGGGTGGTTACCGAACGAGACGCTGGCGAAGCTGGTCGGGCCGATGATCACTTATCTCCTGCCGCTGCTGATCGGTTATACCGGTGGTAAGCTGGTAGGCGGCGAACGTGGCGGCGTAGTCGGTGCCATCACTACCATGGGCGTTATCGTCGGCGCAGACATGCCGATGTTCCTCGGTTCTATGATTGCAGGTCCGCTGGGCGGCTGGTGCATTAAGCACTTCGACCGCTGGGTAGACGGTAAGATCAAATCCGGTTTTGAGATGCTGGTGAATAACTTCTCCGCAGGCATCATCGGGATGATCCTCGCCATTCTGGCATTTCTCGGCATTGGCCCGATTGTTGAAGCCCTGTCCAAAATGCTGGCTGCGGGCGTTAACTTCATGGTTGTCCATGACATGCTGCCGCTGGCGTCTATCTTTGTTGAACCGGCGAAAATCCTGTTCCTCAACAACGCCATTAACCACGGTATCTTCTCGCCGCTGGGTATTCAGCAGTCCCATGAACTGGGTAAATCCATCTTCTTCCTGATTGAAGCTAACCCAGGTCCAGGTATGGGCGTGCTGCTGGCGTACATGTTCTTTGGTCGTGGTAGTGCTAAACAGTCTGCGGGCGGTGCGGCAATCATCCACTTCCTGGGGGGTATCCACGAAATCTACTTCCCGTATGTGCTGATGAATCCGCGTCTGATCCTCGCAGTCATCCTCGGCGGTATGACTGGCGTGTTCACGCTGACTATCCTGGGCGGTGGTCTGGTTTCTCCGGCATCTCCGGGTTCTATCCTTGCTGTACTGGCGATGACACCAAAAGGTGCTTATTTCGCTAACATCGCGGGTGTGTGTGCGGCGATGGCTGTCTCCTTCGTTGTCTCTGCTATTTTGCTGAAAACCAGCAAAGTGAAAGAAGAAGATGATATTGAAGCAGCAACTCGTCGTATGCAGGACATGAAAGCTGAGTCTAAAGGCGCATCTCCGCTGTCTGCTGGCGATGTGACTAACGACCTGAGCCACGTACGTAAAATCATCGTTGCCTGTGACGCCGGTATGGGTTCCAGTGCGATGGGCGCAGGCGTTCTGCGTAAGAAAATTCAGGATGCAGGTCTGTCGCAGATTTCTGTTACTAACAGCGCGATCAACAACCTGCCGCCAGATGTGGACCTCGTCATCACTCACCGTGACCTGACCGAACGCGCTATGCGCCAGGTTCCGCAGGCACAGCATATTTCGCTGACCAACTTCCTCGACAGCGGCCTGTACACCAGCCTGACCGAACGTCTGGTTGCTGCCCAACGCCACACGGCAAACGAAGAGAAAGTAAAAGACAGCCTGAAAGACAGCTTTGACGATTCCAGTGCTAACCTGTTCAAGCTAGGCGCGGAGAACATCTTCCTCGGTCGCAAAGCGGCAACCAAAGAAGAAGCGATTCGTTTTGCTGGCGAGCAGCTGGTGAAAGGCGGTTACGTTGAGCCGGAATACGTTCAGGCGATGCTGGATCGTGAAAAACTGACCCCGACTTATCTGGGTGAGTCTATCGCGGTGCCACACGGTACGGTTGAAGCGAAAGATCGCGTACTGAAAACGGGCGTGGTGTTCTGCCAGTACCCGGAAGGCGTGCGCTTCGGTGAAGAAGAAGATGACATTGCCCGTCTGGTGATTGGTATTGCAGCCCGTAACAACGAGCACATTCAGGTTATCACCAGCCTGACCAATGCACTGGATGATGAGTCCGTCATCGAGCGTCTGGCACACACCACCAGCGTGGATGAAGTGCTGGAACTGTTGGCAGGTCGTAAGTAATCCAATCC
>ENA-UOYZ01000511-UOYZ01000511.1-food-metagenome-genome-assembly--contig:-NODE-511-length-8790-cov-22.662393_pt1 | contig 8790 bp, 15 predicted proteins | sample MGYA00249881_ERZ772720 | MGnify/ENA primary metagenome ERZ772720 (study PRJEB29005, sample SAMN08379459) | food metagenome | isolation source: cheese spiked with Escherichia coli O103 | study: EMG produced...
TTTTCCGGTTAAACGTTAATCAGGCTGGTGGGCTTTACATACCCTTGATCACGGTAATGATGATTCAGGTGCTTACCCGATATGGGGATCACCATATCGGGATAGATGCCGGAAAAATCAGCTTTTCGCCAGAACGGTGACGGCCTTATCGAGTTTTTGCCATCCGCAATAGGTGATTGCCCTGAACGCTGTAGCGTCATTCTGGAAAAGGCTAACCGCCCCTGATTCGGTTTTTATTACCGCCTCATCAGTTGGGGTTATAACCGTGGCTTCAACGTTAATAATCAGCTTTTGAGCGTCTATCAGCATCATGCGATCCGCCTGTTCGCTCACAATTACCGGTATTCTCAAAAGCTCTATCTGCCAGAACTCAGCATCAGTAAGCTGTAAAGCGTTTTCTACGGGCAAGATTAGCGACGACGTGGAAAGCGTGTTACCGTTCGCTATGTGCTTTTTGAAAAGCTCTATGAAGTTTTCGGCCTCATCAGCACCATTAAGCACGCCCTCAGGGGATACGCCAGCCACCTCCTGATCACTGGAAAGAAATTTTTTATCTATTTCTTTCACCGATTCCGATGTGATCAAGTCTCTGATCGCTGAATTTGTACCAGGGGTGCTAAATTTGATTAGCTCGTTATTCAGCATCACAATAGCGCCAAGTTTGCACAGTTTTAGCGCGCTTTCGTTTACTTCTCCCTCTTTGACAGGGATTTCTTCGGCTTCTTTAAGCCATTTACTACCCTTGCCTGATATTGACTGCAATTTTGCGCCAAACGGAAGATTAAGCGCGCTGCTGATTAGCTTGCCTGGTACAGACTGCGAAAAAATATACTCGCCAAGCTCTCTTACTATCGGCTCTGCCACCAGCGACGGCATGTTATCCGTGTTCATTCCGGCAACAATGGATTTTTCAAGAAATAACGATACTGCCGGATCATTTCTTTTCGTCATCTCTATAGCGTCAGCATGGCTAAATTTACACGATGCCAGCACGCTGGCGGCGCGAACTGCTGGCACGCCTTTCATGTTTTTACAGATCATCTTCTTCATCCTCCTGGAAGCACGGGTTTAGTGTTTCGTGAAAATATGGCATCAGAACAGCGGCGGCCTGTAACCGTATTTCGGTCGACTGCTGCTTGTCGTTCATGATTTCCGTGAGTACATCAATAGGGTCTGTGATGTATTCGCTCATAGTTCGCTACCTCAGTGTTTTAAGTCTGTTGGTGGCTTAGGGATGGGGAACCGATTTGAGTAGACACTAGCGGCATTGAGTTTTTTAACCTCTTTTTTCCCAATGCTGCCGATCTTGCGGTGGGTGAACTGGGCCAGCTTAAACGCGGCATCTAAAGCCAGTTTTGGATCTGTGTCCATGTTGTCAATCAGTATCCTGCCCATTGCTTTGATGGGGTCGGGTAGGCCGTTATCCATCATCTCAATGGTGTTAATTGATGCCCGTTCCGGTGTAACTTTTTCGGTAACTTTCTTTGTAACTTTTTTCGGTTTTGTAACCTGAAAAGTTACATCAGAAGTTACAGCCTTAAGATACTTTTTCACCTCAGGATCGTTGGATAGCTGCCAGCCTTTAACCCTTGCGGTCTTTTCGCTGTATCCCGCATGTATAGCGGCTTCCGTGGGATTTGCGCCCCTTGATAACGCATCAGCAAACCGCTTTTTTTTGGTCGTTAATGCCATGCAAAAACCTCGTTTTGAGGGGGTGTAACTTTTCGTGTAACTTTTTTGAAAAGCAAAATTTTCTACGAATGAGACGGGGGGCGGTGTCCAGGGTGATCGACTTTCCGGCCGGAACACTCCCCCCCCCATGTCATTGCTCACCGAGTAACGAGATCAGGCCTTCAACTTCATTACTCAGCTTGTTTATTCGTGTCTCAAGCTCTGCGATCTTTTCCATCAATGGCGCTATGGTGTCTCTTGTTTCCTCGCCAATGGCCTTAATGATGCTTGCCTCGCGTTCTGTGATAGCCATTTGTTATGCCTCACCTGTTGCAATGCCCAGTCTTTCGCGTAACAGCACACGTGCAAGATGACCTATTGTTGGCGTGGCGGCTCTGCCGTAGATGCCAGCTTCATTCATCCGGCGAATAACATCGAATTGAATTTTTTTAAGCTCGTTTAGGATCTCGTGATCAATCATCACGGTAGCGCTTTGCTTTATCTCTTCCACTTTGTTTCCTCCTGATGCTTATCATCTAATAATCAGTATTTTCGATAGATTATAATCAATCAACCATTTTTTAAGATATGAGAGATCGAAAAAAAGCCGGATTGCTCCGGCTATGTGTTCACTACTTCGGTTATTCTCCAGCGCTTTTAACGTTGATGGTTGTTACCTGTTCCGCTTCGGCAATCTCCCGTTCTGTCAGCGTGGCAAAGTTTGCCGCCGCTGTGGTCATGAATGCGCTTATCAGTTCGGGATTCTCCTTCGCGTATCCTTCCCGTGTGTGGCGGTCGATGATTTTTATCGCCACCCTCAGCCAGTGCTCTGTAAGGTCAATGGCGCGGTTATGTGGTTTCTTCTGATTGTTCAATTTTCCTGATGTGTGCATTTTTATTTTTACCCTCGTGTTTAAAAAGTTTTAGGTTGTGGTGCACCTCCTCTACCTCTCTACCCAATCATCTTTCAGGTCAGTAATGGCGCGGCTTTCAGATGGGTAGAGGGCTTTCGTGGCCCTCTACCCATCCTCTACCCGCTCCTCACAAACGACCTTAATCATGGTGGAGGGTGTAGAGGGCTTTTATTTGCCTTCTACCTGCCCCTCTACCCACTTATCATATTGAATAATTTATATTTATTTTCTTTAGGTAGAAGAGGTAGAGGGCTTTTGTCTAAAATTATAAAAACGCGTCGCAATCATCAGTTGTAATTGCGTTGGTCTGCGTTACTCCCTTAACTCTCCGCGTAATATATTCATGTCCGTAAACTTTTGCCGCTGGCTTCATGGCCTTGCTGAACTCAGCCACGTTTAGCGGCTTGCTTCTTCCTGCGTATGCCATAAACGCCAGATAGACGCGGTAAAGGCTGTTCCTGGTCGTGTACTTCACTGAATCGCCACCGCCACCCATCATCAGGCCGCGCGCTTCCTCCAGAAAATTCAGGAACTGGCAAAACTCAATAACCGGATCCGTCTGTTGCTTTATTGCCAGTGCTTCATCACCGTCGCGCTGTTCCAGGAGTAAAGCCCGTGCCTTTTCAGGGTCGGCAAAGTTCGCCAGTAATCGGCGGATAATCACAGGGATTTCAGCCGCGACCTTCTCCGGCAAATCCTTGTCCTTTTCTGCCTCGCTAACGATATTGTCAAAGCGAAAAATCACCCGACGGCGTGACACACCTCCGGCCCGCTCGGTGAATATCATCGGGTTGTTGTTGGTCGCCAGTACCACCGCCCTTATTACCGTCGTGAATCGCTTCTCATATTTCGGGTTAATTTCGACGGGGTCGCCGCCCGTGATTTTCTTGATGCCCGTTCCTTCGCCTGTATATTTCGGTTGGTCAGCCAGGACGATAAGACGACTCCCGACAACCTGCGCACGTCCACCAGCATCATCAAGCGATGTCATTTCAGCGCTTACCGTGTTCTGTTTCCCTGCCAGAAGGCTGGCTATGTGCGTGAATGTACTTTTACCGCTACCGCCGTCTCCGGTGGCCTCAATAAACATCTGCCAGTCGTACCGGTTCGCCATAATCATGTACAGCGCGGCACATATACGCATCATCTTGCGCGGGTCTTTTCCGGCTGCGTGATCAAGCCATTTGTGAAAGTTTGGCGCGTTGTCGCGAATGTTCTCCCCAGGTGCTGGTGGCGTGTACTCAATGCCGTTGTGCGTGGTGATCCAGTTCTCCGGCGTGTGCGGGGAAAATTCCCCCGTTTTCAGGTCAAGCGCACCATTGGCGAACGGCAGCAAATCGCCGGACGGCTCCCCCATTGGTTCGGCAATAACTTTTAACGCTTCAACGGCGTTATTGATCACGCGTTTGCTGAAAGTGGCCCTGTGCTCTGAATAGATCGCCACCATTTCGCGGCTAAGTTCCATTGTGCTGACCGGACACCATAACCCGCCGCGCCATACGTGAACGATTTCACTTTCAGGATGTACGCAAACGCCATCAAAGCGATCGGAAAGCAGCTGAGCGCGTTCACTGTCCGCCATCTGCGAAAGTTGCGCCTTTTGCTTTACCGGAAGCTCAACGACCAGACCTTCAGAAAGATTCTGGCGCTCACGGGCAAGATATTCGCGCCAGTTCTCCACCTTCTGACCGTGCATTCCTTCGGGGTAAAAATTTGCATCCTGTACACCTGCCGCCGCCAGCTTCTGACCAATCTTTTTGGTCTCCACCAAGTCCAGTTCTCCTGCCTGGTACAGCCTTACGCGTTTTTTTCCATCAGGAACAATTTGCAGTGCATCAAGTTCGGCAAGCTGATTTGGCCCAAGCCACACAGGAGGCACATTATCGCCGGATGCGGGGCCGTCCTGCTCCTGCCACTGTTTTGCATGTGCCCACGCATCACTACCCGCGAAAATAATCACCTCTGTGTCTTTGTGTTTTATTCCGCGTGGCTGTTTTTTTACGTTCGGTGCCAGTTTCATTTCTTACCCCTGAATACGTTAAGCATCTTTTTTATTTCCTGAATATTGGCGCGTGCTTTCTCCCTGCTGGTGGGCACGTTACGCGGTACAGCCTGCACCAGAGAAAAATCACGATCGAACTGATAAACAGGCATAACGCAATCATATTCGTAGCCTTCACGGCGGTAAGTTACGCGCCGTTCCTCCACGCCCTTAATCATTACCGTGCCGCCGTACTTATCGCGGTAAATATCCCCGCACATGAATTTAGTGCGAGTTTTGCCGCTGGCAGTTAAGCCAGGATATTTAAGTTTCATTATTTTTATTCTCCGATAGCGTGACCTGATAAGCCGTTAATCTTCTCTGATATGCTCTCTATTTTGCTGGTGGAAATATTCAGTAATTCAGAAATGGCAAAGGTTAATCTTGTCGTTGACTCGTCACGCTCGCAATTTGTCAGCGATTCAAACCAGACGTTAATAATCTCACTTACGGCATTGTTGTAAGATATTGCGCTTTGTGTGAGTTCATTCAATTCGCAAATTACGCGTTTGTTATTGTTCATAGCGTTTAAATCTCTCATCAATTAACCACAGCGCAACACTTCCAGAAAGTTTTGCCAGAAGGCCAGCTAATGCGGATATATCGTCATCCGTAAGTTTGTCAGGGTATACCTCAAGAAGGCGGCAAATGATTTCAACCTGCTGCGCTCTTTCCGCAATTTCGTTTAATGTAAACTCCTGCATTAATTACTCCTCATCCTGAATACATGTCACTGTGTGGATAATTACGCCGGATAAACCGGCTTTAGCTGATTTGTTAATTACTGTGCTGATTGCAGCCTGGACGTTTTCGGCCTTCACGTTCTGCGTGATGCCAACGGTATAGCCGCGCTTGTTAACAGCACGGGAAAAAACGCGGAAGGTTTTAAGCATGACGCACCCCCTGACGAATACGAGCGGCGAATACCATCACGCAGCCAGCCGGAGATTGCTGGCGCGCTTCCTGTTCGCTGGTGGCCTCGATGGTAATCACGCGCGGCTGTGCCGTGCTCAGGGCGATAAAACGCCAGATGTATTTATTCAGGTTGTGCGAGTCCCGCCCTTGCGGGTGTGTGGTATGATTTCTCATAGCTACCTCGATACTTTCGCTATCGTTGGTTGTTAGACGCCCTGCATGTGTTGCGAGCACTGTAGGGCGTTGCTTAATTTGAGTGACAAAACTCAAACTGTGCGCACAGATTAAAATCATGTGTGCGCACATGTCAATACTTAACATCTCATTTTTTTTGCTGTATTGTGTGCGCCCATAAAGTCCATTTAAGTGAGGTGCATCAATGTCTAGCGGTAACACAAACAACAAATCAGCAAAGAAAAATATTCGATTCCCACATGAGCTTATAGATGGGATTGATGCCAGCGTTGAACAAGAAAAATTAACTAATCCTAGTGCTAATTTTTCCGCATGGGTCTTAGATGCCTGTGGACGCAAATTAAAATATGAACAGCGCCGCAAGGCCAAAGAGCAGGAATAGTCCACCAGCAAGCCAGCACACTGAGCACATTGCCCACCAGACAGCAAATCGCTATGATGTTCTGGCTTATGTTTAGTGTTTTCCCATTGGCGACCGCCACAGGTCGCCTTTGTTTTATGTGTCATATGCTCCCCTTTACACTGCCTTACCTGAATTAATGCGATCCCGGCTTTTAACCCATTCCATAACCTCGGACAGCAGCCACCCTACAGAACGACCGCCCAGATTAAGACGTGACGGAAAGCGCCCTTTTTTCTCCAGTTCGTAGCGTGTAGTGCGGCACACTCCTGTTAACTTACGGCATTCATCCTCACGGATTACGCGATCTGATAGTGATTGAAATTGTGTATTTTGATTCATAAAAAAACGTCCTCGAACGTTGCCGAACGAGGACGATTCTAGGCGGTAGTAAAACGCCGTTTGTGTGATATCACACTACCAGCACGTGATATCACTTTTTACGTTTTTGTTGAGATTCACGCCCCAAATACTTTTGCCATGTCTGCCAATGTGTTTTTGGAAATTCTATCCCTCTGGATGCAGCTATAGAATCAATTAAATCTGCTATTTTAGGTAATGATTCCGTGTCCAGGTCTACATCACCCATTTCTGGAATAAGTTTAATTAAAGAGTAAATAACCTCATTCCTTTTTGACGATGCTTTTGGGCTATCTTCTGTTATCTTCGGGAAGTCTCCCGTATTTTTTATATTATCTAAATCACTAGCCATCACACACAAATAGTTAACATCAAATTCATAACCACCCTTACAAAAAACATACATGAGATTATCATCACCATACTTATTCGTAAGATGAGAACATTTTATATATTGTCTCATGCTAAATTCGACATCAGCAAAAACATATGCCGGAGTATAATAAAACCCTGATAAGCTGCTAACATAATAACATTTGATAGAATTCCCTACAGGACCAATAATGGCACTATCTAAAAATTCAGTGTCACCAGTTAAACCAACTGTAAAATTACTTCCAAAAACAGCAGATTCATCATTGAAAGGATATTTTATTAATTCTTCCTCATTACAACCATTGATAAAATGACATAATGAAAAATTGAATTTTTTAGCATCAATTTTTGGTATATATACAGAAATATTAAGAGCACCTATATATGCGTAATGATAAAGATCTTTTATTGCACAGCCTAACTTTTCTGCCGCTTCAGGTAACGGATAATAGAGTCTTTTAGGTAATTTCATTTGGCCACCTTCAGCATAACAATATTTTCATGATTTCCAGCCAGCACATCGAGACGCTCAACCCATAGATTAAGAGCGTCACGTTTTGCATCAAGATAACGGGAGTGATTATAGACTCGTTGCATTCCTGGCAACTGGTGCGCGGTAAGCTGCTCCACAACGTGCGGTTCCACGCCTAAATCGTTCAGCATCGTTGTAAACGTGTGCCGGATGTCGTGCAACGTCCAGGGGGCTTGATTAATGCGTCTGTGTGCCGTTCTTCCGTACTCTGATACGGATGATTGCCCTTTCAGTTCTCCGAGCAATAATCCCGTGTGCCTGTTCTGCTCCACCAGCTTCATGACAAACGGCAAGATCGCTTCCGGTATTGGCCTGAATATTGCTACCTTCGTTTTGCTGTGTTCTTTCGGCACGGTCCAGAGCATTTCTTTAAAATCCCATTCCTGGACCTCAGAGCGTCTTAGCTCAGTGGTACGACATCCGAAGACAATCAGGAGGCGAATCAGGGCGCTGTAGTACGGTGGGTAAATTTTTTCATCAAGGGCGCGTAGTAATTCCCCAAGCTCCTTGTTTGTTAGTACGCGCTCGCTTATTTCTGCTTTTTTCCCAACATCACCGACAACCATATCATCAAGAACGTTGCTGATTGCGTATCGTCGTTTTCGGCAGTACTTAAGCGCCTGTTTGCATACCTGTAGCAAAAATCCGGCTGATACCGGATTACGCTTAGCAAGCTGGTCAAAACAGGCCAGCCAGTGGCGTAGCTCGCATTTTTCCAGTGGCATAGCGCCAATCTGGCTAATTATGTGTTTATTGATCCGGCTTTTCAGTGATTCGTAGTCAGTGCGCTTTTCCTTTGCGTACGATTCAAGCCAGTAAGTGAGCGCTTCCTTAACCGTCACGGGGGCTAACGCGTCCTGTACAGCATGATTAAGTTCATAGCGCGGATTTTTCCCCTCAGCCAGCCAGGCGCGACACTGTGCCGCTTTTTCCCTGGCAGCTTTCAGGCTCAGATCGGGATAATTGCCCAGCCTCAGACGTTCCGGTGATATCTGCCTACCAGTTCCGGCCCTGTAAGTGAAATACCAGGTTAACAGGCCATTGGTTGAATGCCTTACGCTAAGGTTGCCACCATCATTAAAAAAGGTGTTTTTTGTGGTTGGTGATCCGCTTAATTTTCGTAAAAGAGTGTCGCTAAGTCTATGAATTGCCCTGCTCATGTTTCGTGTTTCCGGTCATCAAAATTAACTACACCATTGACTACACCGAGCATCGTACAAGGGCGAACTGTGACGAACAAGGGCGAACAAGAAAAACGAAATTATCCTTTATAATCATAGAAATAAATTAGATGCCCACACCATGACGAACACCCACGAACACTAACTGATAAATAACTATCATCTATCGTTGGCATCAGCGACATCTGTCACATTCCTGTCAATAG
>ENA-UOYZ01000517-UOYZ01000517.1-food-metagenome-genome-assembly--contig:-NODE-517-length-8763-cov-2.646762_pt1 | contig 8763 bp, 7 predicted proteins | sample MGYA00249881_ERZ772720 | MGnify/ENA primary metagenome ERZ772720 (study PRJEB29005, sample SAMN08379459) | food metagenome | isolation source: cheese spiked with Escherichia coli O103 | study: EMG produced TPA...
AGACCGCCAGCAGCAGCGTCAGCGACTCGCCGAAGGCGAACACCACGTTCAGTAAACCGGTGGCAAACAGGCCCGCGCCCATAAACCAGCGCTGCCCGTGGCTGTCGTGCCACAGCCCGGCGGCAAACTTCGACAGGCCGTAGGTCAGATAAAACAGCGACCCCAGCAGGCCAATATCGCCTTTATCCAGCCCCAGATCCGTTTGCAGCGCCGGCAATACGTAGTTGACGCTTTTGCGCGTCAGGTAAAACGCCGCATATCCGATGACCATGTACATCAGCAGCTGCGGACGCAGCGTCCGGTAATGGTGATTGATGTCGGTTGCTGAGCGTGCGTGCATAGCCGTCTCCGTTTTGCTGACTATATGAAAGTGAAATCGAAAGGGGATGAGAGAAAGTCCGCAGTGACTAAGACTTTTTCCTGGTTAGCCGGCTGTTTGTTGCAAATTTGTGGGCAAGTTAACAATTACGCGTGTGCCGCGCTGCGACTCCAGCGTCAGCTCTCCGCCGAGGGCGCTGACCCGTTCACGCATGCCCTGAATGCCGAAGCCGGCCATTTGGTCGGCGCGAAGTCCGATGCCGTTGTCTTTTACCTCCAGGCGCAGCAGCGCGCCCTGCTGAAACAGGGCAATGGCGACTTCGCTGGCGTCGGCGTGCTTACAGACGTTATTAAGCAGCTCCTGCAGCAGCCGATAGAGGGTGAAGCGTACCGTTTCGCTCTCCGGCGTGGCGGTGAGCCGGTAGTCAAAGCGGCAGCGGATACCGCGCTCGGCAAAGGCAAACTCATTGAGCAGATGGTGCAGCGCCTCTTTAAACGACAGCTCATCGAGGGCCGGAGGGCGCAACTGGCGCAGCAGCTGGCGGGTGGAGTGGTGAATGCGTCGGGCGAGAACGTTAATCTGGCTGGCGGCGGCCTGAGTTTGCGCCGGATCGCGCGCCCGCTTTACCAGCTGCGACTGGATCTGAATGGCGGTAATATTCTGGCCGATTTCATCGTGCAGCTCGCGCGCCAGGCTTTTGCGCGTATCCTCTTCGGTATGGATCAGCTTTTCGGCCAGCGCCCGCCGCGCCGCCAGCTCCGCTTCCAGCCGTTGGCGATAGTGGTGCAGGTTTTGCGCGAGGTGCTGCTGGCGGCTGATGGCAATCCCCAGCCCGATGCCGAGCAGCGCCTGGGTGGCCAGAAAAATCTCCAGCTCCACCAGATTGCTGAATCCAACGCCAACCTGGCGGGCGATGGTGATCATCATGCTGCCCAGCAGGCCGGAAAGGACGCCGCCCTGCCAGCCAAACTTCCACGCCATCACCACGTTAGGCAGAAATACCACAATCAGCAGCAGGCGCTCGATTTCCGGCGACAGCACCATTTGGGTGCCGATACCGATGATAAAGAACAGGCTGCACCAGATGATCAGCGAGGTGCGCAGCGGCGGATTGTTGGTATCCAGCCCCAGCAGGTGGTAGCGGTGCTGCTGGCGCAGGAATTCAAAGATCAGATAGACAAACGGCGTCAGCAGCACGCCGCCGGTAAACGAGGTCAGGCCGAGCATCATCGCCGGGCTTTTCACAAACGGCGACAGCAGGGCGGTGTTGAGTAATGCGCTGGCGGTAACCGTGGCCAGCAGCAGCGTCAGCCGCTGCCAGTAAAGGGGGAAGCGGTGCCAGAACTGCTGGGCGATGCCGGCGGGGAGCAGGCCGATCAAGGGCGCGGCCAGCAGAAGATAGCCGTTCAGCAGCTGTTCGCCGTGCAGCCAGAGCAGCATCAGCATGGGAGGCAGCGCCAGCGCGGGCCAGTAGCGGCGCGAAAGCAGGATCAGCAGCGCCAGATAGACGCCGTGCGGCAGGAACAGCGCCGCCTGCTGGCCGTTATGGGTCAGGTAAAACCCGAGCGTCCACAGCATTAGCCAGCCGCTTCCCCAGGCCAGCACGATGAACAGCGAAATCACCCCGTGGCGAAGGCTGCGCGACATTAATGACCCGCCAGCAGCTGGTGGTCGAGGGCGAAATGGACCAGATCAATGGTGCTGTGACACTGCAGTTTGCCCAGCACGTTGGCGCGATGGACGTGCACCGTCTTATGGCTGAGCTCGAGCTTGAAGGCGATCTCTTTTACGCTGTCGCCTTTAACCAGCAAATCAAAGACTTCGCGTTCACGCGGGGTGAGCACCTCCAGCACCTGCGCCGGTTGCTCTCCGCCGCGCAGCGCCCGCAGCGCATCGGCGCACAGGTAGTGTCCGCCCATACCGACGGAACGCACCGCCTGCACGAGCTCCTCCGGGCCGCAGCGTTTGGTCAGATAGCCGCTGGCGCCGGCATCAAGCGCGCTCTGCACGAAGGTGGGGGTGTCGTAAATACTGAGAATGATGGCGCGGAACTGCGGCTTTTGCGCGCGCAGGCGCTTTAGCAGGCTCAGGCCGTTCTCATCCGGCATGGCGATATCCATGACCGCCACGTCGACATCGTCGCGCAGCAGCGCCGGCCAGGCTTGCGCCGAGCTGCTGAACTGGCCAACCACCTCGAGATCTTCTTCGAGGCTGAGTAACTGCGCAAAGCCTGAACGCACCACCACATGGTCATCGACCAGCACCACTCGAATCATGTTTCTTCTCTCTTAGCGCATCATGGTTCTATGATGCCTGCCGCCGCTGCGCTGGCAATCAATCAGGCGCAGTTATGCAATCCAAGTAACAGAATCGCAATAAAAGCCAGGTCGCGGTTTTTGTGAAAATTAACTAACCATTGCCATTTTTTTTCTAAAAACGCTTTGTTCTTAGCAAGAATTTTTAATTACTTCATCAAACGCATCGCGCCGGAAATACTGCACCCATAACAACTATGGGAAGCAGACACTATGGCACTATCATCGCGTATCACACTCATTGCCGCGCTGGCGCTGGCGGCATTTCAGGCCCAGGCGGTCAACGTCACCGTGGCGTACCAGACCTCCGCCGAGCCGGCGAAAGTCGCCCAGGCGGACAACACTTTCGCTAAAGCCAGCGGGGCGACCGTCGACTGGCGCAAGTTTGACAGCGGCGCGAGCATCGTGCGGGCGCTGGCTTCCGGCGACGTGCAGATCGGCAACCTCGGCTCCAGCCCGCTGGCGGTCGCCGCCACCCAGCAGGTGCCGATTGAAGTGTTTCTGCTGGCCTCAAAGCTCGGTAACTCCGAAGCGCTGGTGGTGAAGAAGAGCATCACCAAACCGCAGGACCTGATCGGCAAACGCATCGCCGTTCCTTTTATCTCCACCACCCACTACAGCCTGCTGTCGGCGCTGAAGCACTGGGGGATTAAACCGGGCCAGGTGCAGATCCTTAACCTGCAGCCGCCGGCGATTATCGCCGCCTGGCAGCGCGGCGACATTGACGGCGCCTACGTCTGGGCGCCAGCGGTTAACGCGCTGGAAAAAGAGGGCACGGTTCTCACCGACTCGTCGCAGGTGGGCGAGTGGGGCGCGCCGACGCTGGACGTGTGGGTAGTACGCAAAGACTTTGCCGAAAAGCATCCTGATATTGTCAAAGCCTTCGCCAAAAGCGCCATTGACGCGCAGCAACCCTATATCGCCAACCCGGACGAATGGCTGAAGCAGCCTGAAAACATCAGCAAGCTGGCGCGCTTAAGCGGCGTACCGGAAGCCGACGTGCCGGGGCTGGTGAAAGGCAATACCTACCTGACCGCCGCCCAGCAGGCGCAGGAGCTGAACGGGCCGGTGAATAAAGCCATCATCGACACCGCGAAGTTCCTTAAAGAGCAGGGCAAAGTGCCCGCCGCCGGCAGCGACTACAGCCAGTACGTTACCGACCGTTTTGTGAAGTAAAGGGGGTCATGATGCTGCACATCTCGCATCTTTCCGCCGACTACGGCGGTAAACCAGCGCTGGCGGATATCAACCTGACGCTGGACAGCGGCGAACTGCTGGTGGTGCTGGGGCCCTCCGGCTGCGGTAAAACCACGCTGCTGAACCTGATTGCCGGATTCGTGCCTTATCACCATGGCAGCATCACCCTCGAAGGCCAGCGGGTTGAAGGACCGGGAGCCGATCGCGGCGTGGTCTTTCAGCATGAAGGGCTGCTGCCGTGGCGCAACGTGCAGGATAACGTCGCGCTCGGGCTGCAGCTGGCCGGGGTCGACAAAACGCAGCGCCGGGCAACCGCCGCGCGGATGCTGAAAAAAGTGGGCCTCGAAGGGGCGGAAAAACGCTTTATCTGGCAGCTCTCCGGCGGCCAGCGTCAGCGGGTCGGCATTGCCCGCGCGCTGGCGGCAAATCCGCAGCTGCTGCTGCTCGACGAGCCCTTTGGCGCGCTGGATGCCTTTACCCGCGAGCAGATGCAAACCCTGTTGCTTAGCCTGTGGCATGAGACCGGTAAGAAGGTGCTGCTGATCACCCACGATATCGAAGAGGCGGTGTTTATGGCCACCGAACTGGTACTGCTCTCGCCGGGGCCGGGGCGCGTGCTCGAACGGCTGTCCCTCGATTTTGGCCGCCGCTTCGTCGCCGGTGAATCCTGCCGCAGCATTAAATCGGACCCGCGGTTTATCGAACAGCGCGAATACGTCCTCAGCCGGGTATTTGAACAACGGGAGGCTTTCTCATGAGCGTGGTCATCAATGACAAACCGCGTCAGCGGGGACTGAAGTGGCGCTGGCCGCTCTCGCGTCAGCTCAGCCTGAGCGTGGCGACCCTGGCGGTACTGCTGGCTATCTGGTGGGCCGTTGCCGCCCTGCAGTTGATTAGTCCGCTGTTTCTACCGCCGCCTGGACAGGTATGGCAGAAACTGATCGCTATTGCCGGTCCGCAGGGCTTTATGGACGCCACCCTCTGGCAGCACCTGGCGGCGAGCCTGACGCGTATCGTCATCGCGCTGCTGGCGGCGGTGCTGCTCGGCGTGCCGGTGGGGATCGCCATGGGGCTGAGCCCCACGGTGCGCGGGATCCTCGACCCGCTGATTGAGCTTTATCGCCCGGTGCCGCCGCTGGCCTATTTACCGCTGATGGTGATCTGGTTCGGCATCGGCGAGACCTCCAAGATCCTGCTGATCTACCTGGCGATATTCGCGCCGGTGGCGATGTCGGCGTTGGCGGGGGTTAAGAGCGCCCAGCAGGTGCGCATTCGCGCCGCGCAGGCTTTAGGCGCCAGCCGGGCGCAGGTGCTGTGGCTGGTGATCCTGCCCGGCGCGCTGCCGGAGATCCTCACCGGCCTGCGTATTGGGCTTGGCGTGGGCTGGTCGACGCTGGTGGCCGCGGAGCTAATTGCCGCCACCCGCGGGTTAGGTTTTATGGTGCAGTCCGCCGGTGAGTTCCTCGCCACCGATGTGGTGCTGGCCGGCATCGCGGTGATTGCCATCATCGCTTTTTTACTGGAACTGGGGCTGCGCGCGCTGCAGCGTCGCCTGACGCCCTGGCATGGAGAAGTACAATGAGCGAACGTTTAAGCATTACCCCGCTGGGGCCGTATATTGGCGCGCAGGTATCCGGCGTCGACATCACCCGTCCGCTGAGCGACAACCAGTTTGAGCAGCTGTATCACGCGGTGCTGCGCCATCAGGTGGTGTTCCTGCGCGAGCAGAACATCACTCCCGAGCAGCAGCGCGATCTCGCCCTGCGCTTTGGCGACCTGCATATTCATCCGGTCTATCCGCACGCGCCCGGCGTGGATGAGATTATCGTTCTCGATACCCACGACGATAATCCGCCGGATAACGATAACTGGCACACCGATGTCACCTTTATTGACACGCCGCCCGCCGGGGCGATCCTCGCGGCAAAAGAGCTGCCTTCGACCGGCGGCGATACCCTGTGGACCAGCGGCATTGCGGCGTATGAGGCGCTCTCCGCGCCTTTGCGCCAGCTGTTAAGCGGCCTGCGCGCGGAGCATGATTTCCGCAAATCGTTTCAGGAGTACAAATACCGCAAAAGCGAAGAGGAGCATCAGCGCTGGCTGGAGGCGGTGGCGAAAAATCCGCCGCTGCTGCATCCGGTGGTGCGCACCCATCCGGTGACCGGGAAGCAGGCGCTGTTTGTCAATGATGGCTTTACTACCCGCATCGTCGACGTGACGGAGAAAGAGAGCGAGGCGCTGCTCGGCTTCCTGTTTGCTCACGTCACTAAACCGGACTTCCAGGTACGCTGGCGCTGGCAGCCGAACGACGTGGCGATTTGGGATAACCGCGTCACCCAGCACTACGCCAACGCCGATTACCTGCCGCAGCGGCGCATTATGCACCGGGCGACGATTCTCGGGGATAAACCCTATTACCGGGCGGGGTAATGGGTGTAGCCCGGCTAAGGCGCAATGCGCCGCAAGCCGGGATACAACCTACGATAAACGCGCCGCCTCCGGGAAAAGGCTTTTATGCCGATTTTTGCGCGTCCAGATGTACCCCAATATAGCGCTGATAGCGGTTGGCCTTCAGATAGGTCAAATCCACCAGCACCAGCCCATCCACGCAGTTGTTGAAATCCGGATCGCTGCCGAAATCGATAAACTGCACGCCGCCTGGCTCGCATAGCTCGGCAGCCGAGGTTGCCGAGCAGGGACTTCAGTCGCGCCAGATCGTCGTTGTAATCTTCTCCGCCAAACTGCGCCAGCACATCGGGCAGCGAGGCTGGATAAGGGCGGCGCGACTCCGCCAGCGGATGCGTCGCCGGGAACCACAGTCGATAGAACGCGACCAGCAGATCGCGCGCCGACGGCGGCAGCCCGCCGGAAATCGACACCGGGCCGAACAGATAGCGATAGTGCGGATAGCGCGCCAGATACGCGCCGATGCCGGACCACAGGTAGTCCAGCCCGCGGCGGCCCCAGTAGCGCGGCTGTATAAAGCTGCGCCCCAGCTCGATACCGTGTTGCAGAATATCGTCCATCCGCGCGTCGTAATGGAACAGGCTGTAGCTGTAGATGCCGTTCAGGCCGCGCTTTGCCAGCTGCATCGCGGTCGGCATAAAGCGGTAGGCGCCGACGATTTCAAGGTCTGCTTCATCCCACAGAATCAGATGCAGATAGTCGTCGTCATAGCCGTCAACGTCGCGTCGTTTGCCGCTGCCTTCCCCCACCGCGCGAAAGGCGATTTCCCGCAGGCGGCCCAGTTCGCGCAGCACCGGCGCATCTTCCTGGCCGTGGCGCTGCCAGAGATAAATCACTTTGCCGTCCGCCGTGCGCCCCAGGGTTTCCGCCCGGCCCAGTTCGCGCTTGAGCAGGGCGCGGTCTTCGGGACGGGCGATAGCGCTTTCGCTTTTAAATACGCCGGGCTGCCCCTTTGAAAGCAGTTGCAGGTGGTGATAGCAGCGCTCGGTCAGCTCGCGCGTAGAGCGCTGGGGATCGAACCAGCTTGCCCAGGCAATCTGTTGGCCGAAATTAACCGGCAGGCTGCCGTTGCGGCGACGAAACATTTGCTGCATCAGCAGCAGCAGCGGCAAGCTATCGGAAATCAACGTGCTGGCGTAAAACAGCGCGCTGTTGCGCGCGCGGATCCACGCCGGCAGCAGCGGGGCGCGATATTTCGCCGCCAGCTTAATAAATCCGGAGTGCCATTTTTTATCGCGAATGCCGCGTCGGGTGAGGCGTGAAACTTCGCCTGCCGGGAAGAAAATCAGCACGCCGCCGTTTTGCAGCTGCTGGTCCATCTGCTGCAGCGCCGCTTTGGCTGTTCGGCCGTTGATATTATCGACCGGAATAAACAGCGAGCTCAGCGGTTCAAGGTGGGTCAGCATGCGGTTGGTGACCACTTTAACGTCGCGGCGCACGCGGGAGACCGCATAGAGCAGGGCCAGGCCATCGAGGGTACCGGTAGGGTGGTTGGCGATAATGACCAGCGGGCCATATTCAGGGATTTGTTCGAGATCGTGCGCCGGGATAGCACAGCGAATATTGAGATGTTCGAGCACCTGTTCGACCGTATCCAGTCCTTTCAGGTGATGATGACGCGCGGCAAACTGCTGAAACTCTTCCTCATGCAGGAGCTTTTTCAGCACCTTTTTCTGCCAGGGGGCTGGCTTTGCCTGAGGCCACAGGTCATCGATAACATTGTCGAGACTAAACATAGCGGCACCTCCTCCGTCCTGCCCAGACAGTAGAAGGCGCAGATGTCGCTCAGATTACAGTTGGGTGAAGATTTGGGATTGGCGGGAACCGCGGAGGTTGGTAGCAGGTAGCCTGGACAGGCGCGCAGCGCCGCCTCCGGGAAGGCCGAAGCCGGAAAGTTGCGAACGCGTTTCCAGATTGCACTCCGGTTAAGCACGGGTGGGTAAGTCAGGTACGGGATTGGCCCTATTCAACCTTTCATCGCGATGTAAGCCGTAGTTTGTATCCGATTGATTGGGGGGGAGAGGTGAAGGAGTTATTGCGCGGCGAGCGTCGTTAAAGTGACTTTCCCGGAGGCGGCGCGTTGCGCCTGTCCGGGCTACCAGCCCACAGATAGCTGTAAGCCCGTAGCCCGGGGAGCTAAACTAACGCAGGATTTTCTTTTCGGCCAGATCGAGAGCGAAGTAGCTGAAGATCAGATCCGCGCCGGCGCGTTTGATCGCGCCGAGGCTTTCCAGCACCACTTTCTCTTCATCTATAGCGCCGGCCTGGGCGGCGAACTTAATCATCGCGTATTCACCGCTCACCTGGTACGCGCCCAGCGGCAGGTTGGTGCGCTCGCGCAGATCGCGCAGGATATCGAGATACGGACCGGCCGGTTTGACCATCAGGCAGTCGGCGCCCTGGGCTTCGTCCAGCAGCGATTCGCGAATCGCTTCGCGGCGGTTCATCGGGCTCATCTGATAGGTT
>ENA-UOYZ01000521-UOYZ01000521.1-food-metagenome-genome-assembly--contig:-NODE-521-length-8731-cov-24.431189_pt1 | contig 8731 bp, 8 predicted proteins | sample MGYA00249881_ERZ772720 | MGnify/ENA primary metagenome ERZ772720 (study PRJEB29005, sample SAMN08379459) | food metagenome | isolation source: cheese spiked with Escherichia coli O103 | study: EMG produced...
ATATTGGGCCGTTGGTGGAGATATAAGTGGATCACTTTTCATCCGTCGTTGACACATGTCGACAGAAACACAGCGTCCGGTACTGTAGAACCGGGCGATTACTGGAACAACTGGCTCAGGGACGTGTTGATGGCAGCTGGCTGAAATATCTGAAACAGTTGCAAAAAATACAGGTTCTAATCCTGGACGATCTGGGGCTGGAACAGTTAAGTAACGCCCAGTGTAATGACCTTCTGGAGCTCATAGAGGATCGTTACGGACAAAGCAGCACGATAGTGGTAAGTCAGTTCCCGGTAGATAAATGGCATGGTCTGATGGAGAACCCAACAACAGCAGATGCCATCCTGGACAGACTGGTACATAACTCACACCGGGTGGTCCTTCAGGGAGAGTCACTGAGGAAAAATCCGCCGGTAGTGGAAAGCAGCGAAAAAACGCGTTAAAAAGCGGTAGAAAAAGTTAAGTTCCCGGTTGATCGAATGGATGCGAATCGCTGATCGGACTTCGATGCCAATCCGTGATCGAATAGAGCGGAATACGCAATAAAGGCTCTCAGTATGTGTCACTGGCCTATACGGAGCGATTAAAAGAAGCAAAACTGCTGGCATCAACAGGGAGTACAGGCGACTCGTATGACAACGCGATGGCGGAGAGCATCAATGGTCTTTACAAAGCGGAGGTAATACACCGTAAGAGCTGGAAAAACCGTGCAGAAGTGGAACTGGCCACACTCACGTGGGTGGACTGGTATAACAATCGACGATTGCTGGGAAGGCTGGGCTATACTCCTCCGGCAGAAGCAGAAAAAGCGTATTATGCTTCCATCGGAAACAATGATCTGGCAGCCTGAGTTCACAGATAAAACACTCTCCAGGAAACCTGGGGCGGTTCAGTACAGGTCTCCCTGCTTTGAAAGGTGGCCTGGCGCTGCAATTTTTTACTTTTGTTTTTGTATCCGGAAAAACACATCTGCAAGAATCATTATTCTCTTGCCTGAAGCTATCCAGCATCCTCAGATATTTCGCACTTTATGAGCTGGCATCAGAAAAATGTGCCAGTAATTTTTTATTAATGACTTCAAACAGTTCCTGTTCATCATGGGTCAGATAATCCCAGATTTCTTTCAGATACATGCTTTGTGCAAGAGTGAGCCTCTGAATAAAAAACATACCTTCAGATGTCAGACTGATTTTTTTAGCACGGCGATCCTCCTTGCTATCCGTCCTTTTTACATATCCGGCTTTTTCTAAAAAATCTGTAATGCGGGTAATATTAGTTCTGGTAAACTGAAGTTTCTGGCTTATCTCTGAAGGTGACAGACAATGGTTCTCCGCTGCGAATAATGTGGTGAGAACCATATATGCTGAGTGATTTATTCCATACGCCCCCAGAAATTCAGATATATTATCCTGCATTCTTTTATTTGTGCGAATACAGAGTTGCATCAACAAATGTTCCCGAAAGGGATATGCCGGGTCTTTGTTTTTTTGGTATCTGATTATTTTTTCTAATGTGTCTGTGTTATTCATTTCATTATTCTCCATATTACTGAAACACACTGCCTGTGTACAAGTGCGCATCAGTCATCCGGTAAACTTCGACTTTCCACTACAATTTATTCCTGCCTGATTTCTGTATAACTGAGATATCCCGGCACAGCGGACAGATAAATTCCCTCAGATAAAAGAACATAAATGCTGGCTGCTGACCAGTCTGTGAAAAAGAATTATCCATACTGCTCAGTAATCGCGGATAATTCACCAGCCCTCCGCCCGTCTGAAAGGTGACTTCCCGGGGCATCCCAGATATCCACAACACACTATCCGGCTCCGGATAAACCATTTATGGCAATATCATGAGCAGCGTTGCTGAACCAGATAGTACTCCTGGTTGTATCTTTGAAGATTCACCATAGAGGCGACTGCCGATGGTCAGGTTTTGTGTACCTGTTCTGTACCATCTCATCGTTGTATCTCCTTTATCCACGCCATTAACCGAAACAATGGAGTCCCAGCCATGACCCAGACCAACCGAAAATTGCTGACCATGGCTGTATGCCGGAGCTGTATTGCTTAACAGGAAAAAACGAATATTTGTAGGCACATCGCAAGAAGGCCATATTCCAGATATCTGTCCCGGGTCATAATAATAATCAGCATACTCTCTGCCCCTTGTATCCCGGATACCGGCTCCGTTTACCATTACCGGTATAACTGACTCATCATTCATAACGGAAACTGTCTCCCCGGTGACTCAGGCCCGGGTTCAGAACTACCAGTTGACACCCACATTCCAGGAAACATAGCCGCCACTGAAAGTAGTACCTGCCTTTAAGCAGTCTGCTTGGCACTATACCCGCCCGCCCACAGCCGTTATGGCGTTAAATTTATCCTCACTGTACGGCTACCGCTTCATTTCCTCGTGATTCTCATTAATCAGCCCTGCTGACTGTTCAGACGCTCCGCATGCATCTCCAGCACCTCTCCCGGGGAAAGCAGCCCCCCGGTGTTACGGTTTATGGCCACCGTGTTCCGGATGATATTCTCCCTGTTCTCTGCAGCGACAGTATCTGTATGGTCACGCGCCTTAAGCACTTATGCTGTAATCCGTCCACTGATGCCACTGTACACCTCATCCGTCAGCGGGTTCAGTTGCCTGATAGTGGCTGCTTCCGTATCCCATGCACCATCACTGATACCACCGGGACCCCAGATTTTATCCGGTCCCCGCGGACTGACAGGGTTTGTGACACCTGAGTCATATCCGATGTAAACTTCATTTTCACGGGTTGTACAGGAAAACTCCCCCTGTGCCATTGAATTCTGATGTGTGCCCTTCGCCACAACTCCCACCGTCACGGCACCAGTTGCATCTGACGCCGACCAACTGCTGAGAGCCATGCCGTTTCCGGCTTTGTCGACAACGCATGCTGCAGTTCCCAGCGATGCGAACTGGTCTGGCATGCATTCACGAACCAACAGCAGTGGTGCTACGTCCGGATGCAATTCGCATGAGCTCCAACCGCGGTTGTAAGTTCAGCAGCCCGGGCCTCTGCCCCCGGGACAGTCGCATAAGTATTCGATACCGTGCGACACCATTACCTTCAGGATACGCCACGGACCCGTCACCCTACGAAAACGCCGGAACACCGGCAATCAGCAAAGGCAGCAGTGATAAAAGACTGATATATTTCCTGTCATTATTTTTCATATTAATTTAACTCCTGATTAACCGGTTTTTATTGATATGAGAAAGTAATAGTTGCAATAGCCTTCACACTTCCAGGTGTAGTTGCATCAGCAATTTTTATATAATTGGCTCTTAAATTGATATGTGGATTTACCTCTCCCCTGTAATCGGAGAAGTGCCATTGACTGCCATTTCCTTTCACAGGGGAGTCTTCACCATAGCTGATGGCAGTTACATCACTGTCTTTATATAGCCTGATGCCAAATCCTTTTGCAGTGGATTCACTGCTTAAGGTCAATATATCTGTTCTGTTCACTGGCTGTGATGCATCTGTCAATGTAGCATAAACATCAATTCCATCCGGGCATTGTAGGTGTATGTCAATTTTACCTCCCTGTATTTCTTTATACAAAGATGTGAACTGTGATTGATATACGGTATTTAATGGCACCACATAGTTTTTTTGCCCCATGGTACATGTCTGACTCTGTACCTGAATGCGCCCACCATTTAACATAACAGGTGCTGTCAGTCCTTTATTATTCAAACCGCCACGTTTTGCTTCCAACAAAATAGTACCAAGCTGCCTGGTGGGTATTGTTATATATCCATTGGGTAATCTTCCCGTTGCGACAAAAGCAACAAACAAACGAGCTCCGAAGCTTTTTGCCACACCATTATAAGTTTTGGGGTTTGTATTGGCACCTACAGGGTAAATATATATACCTGAGCTATTTATGGGGACCAGAGGCGTTTCGGGCGAATAGCCCGCCATGCCAATAATAATACCCAGTCCGGATACACCAATATCATAGATATCAAAATCAGATGAATCACGGCTGTTTCCTTGATGGAAAGTATACGTAATACTTCCAATTTTAGGCAGTGCGGGTGTAAACTTTCCACGCATATGAGCGGGGGCACCGCCACCATAAAAAACATTCTGGTTACTTGTTCCCGCCAGCTCTCCTATCACCCGGGGATAGGTATGGGCATCAGCAGGACCAATCACAACACCTGGTAATGTAGATGTATTAACCGCTATCTGCGAAGACACATAATCATCCGGACCCGCTACCGCCAGCTTAGGGAGTAAAATTAAAAACAATGGTATGAAAAAGATTCTTTTCATGTTTTTTCCTGATTAGGGTGCTGTATACACAGAACAGGAACGAGCTGAGATTGCATATCATCTTTATTGTGTGCAACATGATATACAAATGAACATCTGTCTTTATTATCTGGTCCCCATACAACGCTGAGATGACCTTTTTCAGGGAGTCCCCTGGTAAATACCTTCCCGGCCTGAGCGACATATCCGGCCAACTGTCCATGTTCATCCAGAACTTCAGAAGCCATTGGAGGGGGATTGCCAGTAGACATACGAATATCAAATAACAGACTTCTTCCTGTTTTAGTGTCAAATTTCACTAACGTGGCGCTATTAGCACGAGGAATGATTTCCTGCTCCGTCGCCGATAATTCAACATTCAAATCTAAATTGGAGGGATCGATGCTAATTTGATTTTTCTCATAGGGTGTAACATAAGGAACAATACCATTTCCCCAAAAATCCAGACGATTACCAGAGGCATTATTGATGACAGTCCCCTGAGCTCCTTCAGCATGGATAATGGCAAAAGTATCACTCAGGTCATTACTCAATGTCACTCCATAGGGGTGTGCGACCACCGCTCCCGACGCACCAAATGACCTTTGATTATTATTCTGAGTATCATGCCCGACTGTTGTGGTTATATTTACATAAGGTGAACGATAACCCCCATTCATTGCATAACCGGAAGGCCCGTTTTCCTGGCTGTTTCCTGAAATACCATAAGAGAACTGATTATCCTCCCCGCCAGTACCACTAATTGATGTCTGAATACTATTTTTCTCTTCTTTGCTATAATTTAAAACAGTGGAAAACACCGGGCTTTGAACACTTCCTCCCAGAGGGAGAGTAAAATTAATATAAAATCTGTCATCACGGCGTTGTTGCTCATTATCTCTTGACTGAGACAATCCAATTTGATAGCCGAGTTGTTTCCAGAAGTTGCTGTACCCCATCTGGTATTCATTACGACTTCCTTTATGTCCCCAGTAATTATAGGTTGTTCCTGTTAAATACATCCCACCCCATTTTTCACCTAATTCCTGGTTGATTGAAATCTGGAATTGATTCCTGGGACGATAAAACGCTGTACTTTTTACAGAAACATCATCAATAAACGCGTTGTGATTAGCTGATAGCGCATCCTTCAGATGATAAAAATCTTTTGATGAATAATGATAAGCCGCCAGAGTTATATTTGTGTTTGAGGCTGGAATATTGATGCTATAACTTGAGTGCAGACTATAACCTTTACGCGTTACACCGGAATACCTGAATGCTGTTCTGGACAATGTAATGTCAGATGCTATAGCACCCAGAGGGGTATTAAAGGCCAGGCCAGCTAACCCCGCTGTATATCCTGAAGCTGTGGTAAGACCACTGTTTAAAGTAATATCATTCGTCAGGCCGTATTGATAGGTGCCTTGTGCTATTAAATCATTATATGTTTTATTCGCATAACGATACTTTCCCACTGACATTTGCCAGCGACTAAATCCGGGACGAATGAGTTGAGCAACGGCCGCAAAAGGAACCGTGAACATTCGTGTCTGGCCATTAGACTCTGTTATCTTAACGATAAGGTCACCAGCATATCCACTGGGATATAAATCATTGATGACAAATGGTCCGGCTGGCACCGTCGTTTCATAGAGGATATGAGCATTTTGATAAATGGTTACTTTAGCATTACTGTTAGCTATTCCCCGGACAGTAGGAGCATAGCCACGTAAAGAGCCGGGTAACATTCGTTCATCCGATGCTAACCTGACTCCCCGCAAACTGAGGCTATCCATTAGCTCACCATTCGTATAAAAATCCCCTAATGTGAATTGTGCTCTCAATGGGGCAAGGTCATGCATTATACTTGTTTCTATATTCTGATATCCGGCAGGATAGCTATTATTCCAGCTCTCACTGCCACGGTGGCGCAAAGCCCATCCCCACAAATTGAATCCAGCTTTTAATCCCAGATAAGTCTGTTCGTTACTCGTCCCGGAAGAGCTATACTGGTAATAGTTAGCATCATAGTTTATAAATGCTGCAGGAACACCACTTTGCCACTGAGAAGGGGAAATATATCCTCTTGGACGTGTATTCAGCAGTGCCTGAGGGATTTCGATATTCAACCTTAAAGTCGATAAGTCAAAATTAATTCTGGCTGAAGAAAGCCCTGTTGACGCCGGAAAGCAGGAGGTGTTTCCAGACACAGGATCTTTGACTAAATCAATCAATGAAAGCAGCTCAGGCGTCAGGCATAACGTCGGAGCACCGGTATTGGCAGTACGTAAATACTGCAAATCAGACTTCCCCTTCCATACATTATTAACATAAATATCAGAATAATACCTGCCCTCAGGCACAGGGTTACCATGACTAAAGCGGCGGATATCAATAGCATTTATCCCTTTATCCAAATGCAAAAACTCAGAATCAAACTCAGCCTCTTCAGCAGCAAATGAATGGTTTGTTACTGTTAACCCTAATGCAGCAAAAAGCAGAAGAGAACAACGACAGTAAATCAGGCATGACAGATTATTAGCGTTCATTATTACCTTACTCCAGAACAGATTCTCCTTGCTGATATCCTCCGTAATCATTAACAATAACCCAGGAAACTTTGCTGGCTGGCGCAGTTCTGCCTTTAAGTGCAAATACTGTTGAAGAGAAAGGGGGAATCATTCCACCATGTTCAACAGGCATTAAGTGCTTATTCTGGTCAACTGCAATTTTGCTGTAGGTTATGTAATAAGGTGTTGGATTAACTGCTTTAATTCGGCCTTCCTCCTGGTGCCAGGTAACTTTCAGATAAGCATCATTTGGTGTTAACTTCAGGTGAGCAGGACGAAAGAAAAATTTTATGCGACTACGAATAGCTAGTTGCAAATAATTATTATTCCGCTGCTCTGAGTTATCGGAGTCTTTTTTTGCCCCGGGCTTTGCTGGAATATCCAGAACATTTAGATAGAAAAGAGATTCTCGGTCTTTCGGTAGTGACTCGCCTGTATATACAATTCTGACTGTTTGTCCTGATTTAGAGTCCATACGAAATATTGGCGGAGTAATGATAAAAGGAACGTGGACTGACTCAGGGGGAGCTGCTGCATCTCCATCGTCTAACCAGGACTGGACTAATGCCGGAGATTCATTGTCATTATTTAAACGTATGCTAATACTCTTTTGAGTCGCCGGATAAACAACACGGGTTCCCATGATAACTACACTACCCTGAACAACTGCAGATACAGATAGAGTAAAAAAAAACAGCACAAACCTTAGCATGGTATCTCCAGAAGAAAGCAGGGCAGTATTTCCTGCCTCAAAATACAAAAGAGTAAAAAGTTTTTTATTCGTAGGCAATGGTATAATAGACCGTCGCTTTTACATTCCCTGCGGTAGATTTTCCTGTTGCATAATACTGGGCCATATAACGCAATGTGGCACTTCCATCAGTTCCGATTTCCTCAGGCTGGACATCTTGCCCATTATCCGCTTCCCCCAAAAGAATAGTTGAAGTTCCATTACTATTTAGCAACTGAATCTGTACATTATCCGCTTTATCTGAAACAGCAGTATTTTTTAAATTATGTGTAGCTAAGTCAATGTTACTTGAAGGCTCAAAGTACGCTTTAACATTCTGACTACCAGCCATATCAATAGCACAACCAGTTAAACGAATGGCAAAGGGTGTCATCCCTGACGTAGCACCATTGTCTTTTAGAGATGAAGTGGCAACAGTGGGTAAAGTTACTTCTAAGTTTGTGTCTTCTGTATTAACTGTGCAGGTCTGAGCTACAACTTTGCCTGTAAACGTAATTGTTCCGTCATAGGCCATAGCTGAACCAGCAAACACAGCAGAAACAAATGTAGCCAATGCTATAACTTTTATTTTCATAAAATGAACTCCTGTTTAATTCCGGCATTGATCATCTGATCAGTAATTATTCTCAACAAAACAACCATCATCAAAATGTTTTTACCGATCGATAATCAGTATATGATAGGCTACACCTATCATGATAGATAGAACGATCGGGGAAAACGATCAAAAACCATATTTATTGTGTTGGTAATGACAAAAAAAAGCTTTACCCTGAAATGAGCGACCTATTCATGAAAATATGTAGGTCTGTATTTGATTACTATCATTGCTATATTTCTACTATCCAATTTATATTTCATAATTAAAATATACCTTTTTACACTATTATTTATTTGTTGCAGCTTGCCTGGCTTTATCTTATTCCGGATGTTTTATGGTAGATACAGAATACAATTAATTAAACTTATTTAAAGATTTTATAAATACCATATTGGAATTGACCGATAGATACCTACTAACAAGAGCAATCACCACCTCCCCATGAGGTGGTTGGTAATGCTGCCAACTTACTGATTTAGTGTATGATGGTGATTTTAAGGTGCTTG
>ENA-UOYZ01000542-UOYZ01000542.1-food-metagenome-genome-assembly--contig:-NODE-542-length-8422-cov-62.192662_pt1 | contig 8422 bp, 9 predicted proteins | sample MGYA00249881_ERZ772720 | MGnify/ENA primary metagenome ERZ772720 (study PRJEB29005, sample SAMN08379459) | food metagenome | isolation source: cheese spiked with Escherichia coli O103 | study: EMG produced...
ACGGCACTGATTCATGGTTTATCACTGACCTTGAAGACGAATCGCATCCTGACCGTTACAGCGCACAATATCGTGCCGAGTCTCAGCCTGACGGAATCATCGGCATCGGAACATGGCGAGACTTCATCGTCTGCTTTGGTTCATCGACGATTGAATATTTTTCCCTGACTGGGGCAACCACAGTTGGTGCTGCTTTGTATGTCGCACAGCCATCACTGATGGTGCAGAAAGGCATTGCCGGGACTTACTGCAAAACGCCGTTTGCTGATTCTTATGCATTCATCAGCAATCCGGCAACAGGTGCGCCGTCTGTATACATCATCGGCTCCGGTCAGGTATCACCAATCGCCAGCGCGAGCATTGAGAAAATACTCCGCTCCTACACTGCTGATGAACTGGCTGATGGCGTGATGGAATCGTTGCGGTTTGATGCTCATGAGTTGCTGATTATCCACCTTCCGCGCCATGTTCTCGTGTACGACGCATCTTCAAGCGCCAATGGTCCGCAATGGTGTGTACTGAAAACAGGCCTGTATGACGATGTGTACCGCGCTATCGACTTCATTTACGAAGGCAATCAGATAACGTGCGGCGATAAGCTGGAATCTGTTACCGGGAAACTGCAGTTCGATATCAGCAGCCAGTACGACAAGCAACAGGAACACCTGCTGTTTACTCCACTCTTCAAAGCGGATAACGCCAGAGTGTTCGACCTTGAGGTTGAATCGTCAACTGGCGTTGCGCAGTATGCTGACCGCCTTTTTCTCTCTGCAACCACTGACGGCATCAATTACGGGCGTGAGCAGATGATTGAGCAGAATGAACCGTTCGTTTACGACAAACGCGTTTTGTGGAAGAAAGTAGGGCGCATCAGGAAAAACATTGGCTTCAAATTGCGCGTTATCACGAAGTCACCTGTCACTCTGTCTGGTGCTCAGATAAGGATTGAGTAATGGCGGATTCTAATCTCAATGTGCCGGTAATCATTCAGGCTACACGACTCGACACATCAGTACTTCCACGCAATATCTTCTCTCAGTCGTATCTGCTTTATGTTATCGCACAGGGTACTGATGTTGGTAATGTGGCTAACAAGGCCAACGAAGCAGGGAAGGGGGCTTATGATGCACAGGTGAAGAATGATGAGCAGGATGTCACCCTTGCAGACCATGAATCCAGAATTGAAGCTGCTGAAGCAACTCTCATCAATCATGAACATAGAATTGCAGCAGCGGAAAGCACTCTTGCAGATCATGAAACAAGGATTACGGCTGCCGAAACAGAGCTGGCTGATCACGAAACGCGAATTGCTGCCAATGAATCTGAGTTAGCAAACCATGATGCGCGCATAACTCAGAATACAACCGATATCGACGCACTTGATACCAGGCTCACAGCGGCAGAGGGAAGTATTTCGACGCTACAAAGCACAGTTGGTGATCACTCAACAAGAATATCTGCGCTTGAGTATGCCACCACGCGCAAGAAATCAGAGGTTGTTTACTCAGGGGTATCGGTAACAATTCCGACAGCGCCTACCAACCTTGTTAGTCTGCTGAAAACGCTCACGCCGTCATCCGGCACGTTGGCACCATTCTTCGACACCGTTAACAACAAGATGGTTGTGTTCAACGAGAACAAAACCTTGTTCTTCAAGCTGTCGATCGTCGGGACGTGGCCCAGCGGAACCGCCAACAGGTCAATGCAGCTAACCTTTTCCGGCTCTGTTCCTGACACGTTGGTCAGCAGTCGTAATGCGGCGACAACAACCGACAACATCCTGTTAGCTACGTTCTTCAGCGTGGATAAAGACGGCTTTCTTGCCACAAATGGCAGTACGTTAACCATTCAGTCGAATGGTGCGGCGTTTACTGCCACAACCATCAAGATAATCGCGGAGCAGTGATGATTCAGTTCAAACCAACGCGAAACATCGACCTGATAGAAGCCGTGGGAAATCACCCCGACATTATCGCCGGGAGCAACAACGGTGATGGATACGACTACAAGCCTGAATGCCGTTACTTTGAGGTGAACGTGCACGGGCAGTTCGGCGGCATTGTTTACTATCAGGAGATTCAGCCGCTGACATTCGATTGCCACGCCATGTACCTGCCAGAGGTTCGTGGATTCAGCAAGGAAATCGGGCTGGCGTTCTGGCGATACATTCTGACTAACACCACCGTTCAGTGCGTCACATCGTTCGCTGCGCGCAAATTCCGCCACGGTCAGATGTACTGCGCAATGATTGGCCTTAAGCGTGTAGGAACCATCAAGAAATACTTCAAAGGCGTGGATGACGTGACTTTTTACAGCGCCACACGCGAAGAACTAATCGACTTCCTGAATCACGGGAGATAGCCATGTTATATGCATTTAAGCTGGGCAGAAAACTGCGCGGCGAGGAACCTTATTGCCCTGAAAAGGGTGGGAAAGGTGGCAGTTCTGATAAAAGCGCAAAGTATGCCGCAGAAGCTCAGAAGTATGCAGCAGACCTGCAAAATCAGCAGTGGCAGACGATCATGAAAAACCTTGCTCCGTTCACGCCTCTTGCGGAGCAGTATGTTAACCAGTTGCAGAATCTTTCCAGTTTAGAAGGTCAGGGGCAGGCACTTAATCAGTATTACAACTCTCAGCAGTATAAAGACCTTGCAGGTCAGGCGCGTTACCAGAGTCTTGCTGCTGCGGAGGCGACGGGTGGACTTGGTTCGACAGCCACAAGCAATCAACTGGCTACGATCGCGCCGACACTCGGTCAGTCTTGGTTATCAAACCAGATGAGCAATTACAACAATCTGGCAAACGTTGGGCTTGGTGCGCTGCAAGGTCAGGCAAACGCCGGGCAGACGTACGCCAACAACATGAGCAGCATTGCACAGCAAAGCGCAGCACTTGCCGCTGCTAATGCCAATAAACCATCAAGTCTTCAGACTGCAATTAGCGGTGGCACGTCTGGTGCGATTGCCGGTGCAGGTCTTGCCAGCCTTTTGGGAACATCAACGCCTTGGGGCGCTGGCATTGGTGCTGGTATCGGATTGCTTGGCTCGTTGTTTTAAGGGGTAATCATGGCTACTTGGCAAGGAACAAACGGCGGATTGTTGGCTGGTATCGGCGGCGTCAACTCAAACGCTCCGAGCGTAAATGACATCGGCAATACGCTTCAGCTTATCAGGCAGAACAATGATATTGAGCGTTCAGGCGCTAACAATGTTGGGCTGACTGCTTTGCAAGGCCTTTCAGGTATTGCGGGGGTGTTTCAGCAGGAAAAGCAGGCTCAGCGGCAGAAAGAATTTCAGCAGGCATACGCTAATGCTTATGCGTCTGGTGATCGCGGTGCTTTGCGTCAGTTGGCTACTCAATATCCAGACCAGATTGAATCCGTTCGTAAAGGCATGGGATTCATTGATGAAGAGCAGCGTAATTCTATCGGCACCTTAGCGGCTGGCGCACGCCTTGCGTCATCGTCTCCAGAAGCAATGCAATCATGGCTGCAAAACAACGCCAAGGAACTGACTCGCGTCGGTGTTGACCCTAACAGCGTTGCTCAGATGTATCAGCAGAATCCTTCAGGATTTGGTGAGTTTGTTGATCACCTTGGAATGGCTGCTCTTGGTCCAATTGATTACTTCAATGTTCAGGACAAGATGGTTGGTCGCCAGCAGGATCAGCAAAGAATTAACGAAACAATCCGTAATAATGACATGACAAATGCCAGAGGGTGGGCAAGCAACAATATTGCGCAACAAAATGTCAATCTTCGTCGGATGGAATTAGAGGACAAGAAATACGACAGACTCATCGCAAATGAAACTAATGCCTTAAAACTTGCTGAATTGCAGGACAAGAGATTGCAGAATCAGCAAGCTATGGAGCAGGCAAAGCGAGATAAGGCCGATGCGTACAACTCTGGAATGGATAATCTCTCCAGAACGATAGAGACGGCTACAAAAGTTCTTAATAGCCCAGGATTCACGGGATATTTCGGAACAAACCTAAACCCACTATCGAGTAGATTCATTCCAGGAACAGAGGCTGCTGATACAGAAACTCTGGTTGACACACTGAAATCTCAGGGATTCTTATCTGGCATTCAGCAGATGAAAGGGATGGGGGCTTTAAGTAATGCCGAGGGGCAAAAGGTAATGGATGCTATTGGTAGTTTGTCCCCAAATCAGTCTGAAAAATCAGCCAGAGCAGCTATCAAAACAATCATAAAAACCACTGAGATGGCTCAGAAACGCATGCAACAGAAATACGGGAAGGACATACAACCGTCTCAACAGCAGCTTTCTGATGATGACCTGATTAATAAATATCTCGGAGGGCAGTGATGGCCTATAGTCGTGAACAGTTGATGACAGCATTAAGGAACGCTGATGCGGCAGGCGATACAGAAGGAGCACGTCGCATTGCTCAGATGCTGTCTTCTGGTGATCAATCCACTCAAAACCAATCGCAGCCAGAAGAACAATCTCTGGTAGGAAAAGCCACTGACTGGCTCACTGGTGGTCAAAGCGCAGGGCAAATTGCAGAACAGGCTGGTCGTGGTCTGGTAAACATACCATTTGACGTATTGCAGGGTGGCGCAAGTCTGATTAATGCAATCAGCCAGGGGCTTGGTGGCCCAAAGGTTTTGGATGATGTCTATCGTCCAGTCGATCGACCGACAGACCCTTATGCGCAAGCCGGTGAAACAATTGGTGGGTATCTCCTGCCAATTGGCACAGCGGCAAAAGCTGCTGGAGCGCCAGCAAAGCTCGCTGGAGATATCGGTTCCGCAGGAAACATGATTGCAGGTTCTCTTGCTGATGCTGCAAATCAGGAGGGCGACTTTGCACAAAATGCTGCCATTAACGGTGGTATCAATATTGGTGCTCAAGGCGTTCTTTCAGGTGTCGGGCGCGTTATTGCGCCAAGGGTTTCACAGGCTCTTGGTGGTGCAGCACTGAATTCTGCTAATGATGTTTCCAGGATGGCAAAGTCAGGTGCTGGGCGTCAGTCAATTGCCAGTCAGGCCGCTAATGTGTCCGAAGATGTAGCAAAAGCGGCTGAGTCTGCTGGAATTGATATAAACGCATTAACACCAGGAATGCGATCTGGAAGTCGTGGAATTGCACAAGCCGAAGGCGCATTGGCATCAACACCAGGAATTGTTCAGGACGCCCATCAGGCAGCATTTAACGAAATATCATCAAAGTTAAGTCGAAACCTTGATGAATTTGGGGCCGCATCTGGAACGGCATCAGAAAAAAGTGCGGCTATAAAACAAAGGATTCTTCAAAATCTTGATCAGATGAAGGATGCCGAGCGCGCGGCATGGGATGACGTGCGGTCAACAATGCCAAATCAAAAAGCAAGAATGCTAAATGGTAATGCCGTTATTCAGGCAGAGCGATCTGCTGGCATACCGCTTACTCCTGAAATGAAACAGTTTGTTCAGGCAAACAATCAAGGTGGAGTAACATTTGATGGCATGAAAGCATGGAGAGCGAAATTTGCTGATGCGGAGCAAAAATATAAGCGTAGCGGAGAGGCAAATGCGGCAAGGAGAGCAGGGGAAATACGCCGGGCAATTACTGATGATATGCGCACAATGGCGGAAAACGGCGGATTTCTTGATGACTGGCAGAAAGCTAATGATCTGTCTAAAGCGAGGTTATCAGCACAAGAGAGTGCAGAGTCTGTTTTCGGGCGTGATTTGGCAACAGATGCACTGATTACGAATGGAGTAAAATCCCTTCAATCATCGTCAGCTAAAGGTCTTAATGGTCCTGCTGGGTTCCATTCTATGATCCGCGCGCTGCCAGAATCAGAGCGTGTTCCTGCTATATCATCAATGTTGCAAGATGCTATCTCGCATGGTGTACGTGGTGGCAAAGCTGATGCAGCAGGAATTAACCATATCGCAGGGATACTTACCCCACAAAATGTAAAAGCCATTAGCAGATATTCCTCAGAACTCGGAAGAATTGCTGATGCATATGGCACTCTTGCAAGAGCAGCAGTGAAACCTCAGCAGTATATTGAAAGAACAGGGAGAACTGCCAATGTACTACGCGATCTGGATGCCGGTTTATCCAACGTCACATCAACAGTGTTAAATGCAATTGCCAACTCAACATCAGGTGCCATTGTTGGTGGAGCAGGAGGGGGCATTGCAGGCGCTGCCGCAGGTGCTTTAGTTGGCGCCGGGTTAAAAGGTGCTGTATCTAAAATTGCCACCACGCGTAGCGGCCGATATGCGATAGAGAAAGCAGTTCAGGAAGCCACGAAAGCAGTAAGAGCTGGCGGAAGTAAAGAAGCATTAGCGGCGGCGGAACGCAGATTTATGGCAAATAAAGCCGCCGTAAAAGCAATACGCGATGCTATTGGTAGCGATGAATTCAATCGCTTGTCGAGAGCTGGTATTGTCGCCTCGTTAAGCGGTATGAATGAATATGAATAGCTTTATCTAATGTTGCTGCTACTGTTGCATGTGACGGTGTTTCCAAATCCTGAATTGCAGTTTGTATATGTGTCAACGCGTGTTGGGTAAGGTTGAGTTATAACAGGCTGGCGCGCTTTTTGCTCGATCGCTTGCATTGTGTTTACAGCCTGATAATTCAATAAAGCCTGCTGGAATGCTTGGCTTTGCGCTATTTGTTGGGCTTGTTCTTGGCTTTGTAATTGAACATAAAGATTCTGAAGCTCAAGTCTTGCCTGTGCGTCACTTATCTTGCCTTCATCGACACCTTGCCCGAGCATCTTCGCAGCAAGGACATACAGCTTAGGTGTTGGTGCTGATGCCATGCGTGAGTCGTTCTTCACGCTGGCATCAAGGCAATTAGCCATATCACTAAGCTTTGGATAGCGTTGTTCGCAACTTGCTTGGTAGTCACTTACTTTTGCGCATCCAGCCAGCAGAAGCGGGATAATTAATAGTGATTTTTTCATAAAGTTATTTATAAAATCCTTTCTATTATTTATCAGAAGTTAGATTGTAATAATTGGTATAAGCTGAAATTGACTTCTGGCATGCTTCAAGAAACTCCTGTGGATTCATTCCAAGTCTTGCTTGCTCTGTGGTCAGAAAACGCTGTAAGAACTCATCTCCGCCAGGCATTTTTGTTGATTCTTGAAATGTTGCCATTTGTTTGATTGTGCCGCACATGCCAGCAAATTTCGAAGTTATCATGAGTTCTTGCAGGCCTTTAAGATCGCCATTATCTGATTTTTGTTTGGCGCAAACTATTGTAGAGAAGAACAATATTAACAAAATAGCGATGCGTTTCATTTTTCACCGTTGCCATGCATACATTTTAACTTCTCAACCTCATGCTCAAGCTCTATCAACCGCGATGCTATAGTTGCAATATCTAGTGCTTGAATATGTTTATTTTTTTCAGTCCATGCCTCAAGTGCTGCTACCATCTCAGCATTTAATGAACGAGAATTAGCCTCAGCCAGCTCAATAAGACGTTCCTTTATCTCTACAGGAAGCCTCAGATTCACTTGAGGGTTTTTGTACTTACGATCAGACATCGGCGCATCCTGAATAATTATTTACCACAGGATATGTAGGTATCTATTGACTATCAATGCGTACCTAAATACTATGTATGCGTACCACATACAAAGGAGCAAAAATGAAAGTTAAGACATTAAGGATGCCAGAATGGCTGGAAAAGGCTTTGGAGCAGTCCGCGAAAAAGGATGATCGGTCGTTCAGTAATGAGGTATTGAGGAGACTAAAGGAGTCAGTAGCTAAGGATGGAATTGTTTGTCCAGAATGAGTAAAGCCCAAGCTATTGCGAGTAGCTCGGGCTTAAATCGCCAGTAAATTTTGAGGAAAAACTGACATGAAAAGTATAGCAACAGCAGTATCTACTATCAACGTGCCATTCCACGGCGCAGAGCTTTATGTCGTCAATCACAACGGTGAGCCGTACACCCCAATGAAACCTATCGTTGAAGGTATGGGTATGGATTGGGCTTCACAGTTTACGAAAATAAAGCAACGGTTTAAAACCTCCATTGTGAAAATCACAATGCAGCTTCCTGGTGATGAACAGTGCCGTGAGATTATTTGTTTGGCACTTCGCAAACTTGCTGGCTGGCTGCAAACCATCAGTCCAAACAAAGTCCGCCCTGAAATCCGCGACAAGGTAATCCAGTATCAGGAAGAGTGTGACGATGTGCTCTACGAGTACTGGACTAAAGGCCATGTAGTTAACCCACGCAAAGCTAAAAAGGCGTTGCCGGGTAAAATCACCACTGAACAGCAGGAAGCCATTAAACAACTCGTCATGAGTCGCGGTCAGTCTCTGCCAAAAGAAAAACAGGCTAAGGCGATGATCACCATGTGGTCGTCACTGAAATCCCATTTTGGATGTTCGTACAAAGAAATCAGTGAGGAGCAGTTTACCGAAGCACTGTCACTTGC
>ENA-UOYZ01000544-UOYZ01000544.1-food-metagenome-genome-assembly--contig:-NODE-544-length-8414-cov-3.503409_pt1 | contig 8414 bp, 5 predicted proteins | sample MGYA00249881_ERZ772720 | MGnify/ENA primary metagenome ERZ772720 (study PRJEB29005, sample SAMN08379459) | food metagenome | isolation source: cheese spiked with Escherichia coli O103 | study: EMG produced TPA...
CGCGGGCGAAGGGCTGTACACGCACATGAAAGCCCTTCGCCCCGATGAAGACCGGTTAACCGCCATCCATTCCGTCTACGTTGACCAGTGGGACTGGGAGCGCGTAATGGGGGATGAAGAACGCCACTGCGGCACGCTGAAAGCAACCGTTGAAGCGATCTATGCCGGGATCAAAGCCACCGAGGACGCCGTCAGTAAAGAGTTTGGCCTCACGCCGTTCTTGCCGGAGACGATCCACTTTGTTCACAGCCAGGAGCTTTTAAGCCGCTATCCGGATCTCGATGCCAAGGGCCGCGAACGAGCGATCGCGAAAGAGCTGGGCGCGGTATTTCTGATCGGTATCGGCGGTAAGCTTTCTGATGGCCAGCGCCACGATGTTCGCGCGCCGGATTATGATGACTGGAGTACGCCTGCCGCTGAAGGCTATGCGGGCCTGAACGGCGACATTCTGGTATGGAACCCGGTTCTGGAAGATGCCTTCGAACTCTCTTCAATGGGGATCCGCGTGGATGCCGAAGCGCTGAAGCGTCAGCTGGCGATGACCGGCGATGAAGATCGCCTGAAGCTGGAATGGCACCAGGCGCTGCTGCGCGGAGAGATGCCGCAGACGATTGGCGGCGGCATTGGCCAGTCTCGCCTGACGATGCTGCTTCTGCAGCTGGATCACATCGGCCAGGTGCAGTGCGGCGTGTGGCCAACCCAGGTTCGTCAAAGCGTTGCCGCGCTTCTTTAATCAGTGATTAACGCCGCCAGCGTCGCAGCAGGCGGCTACGCAACCCGGTATCAAAGCGCCAGATATGATCGAAAACGCGCATAATGCCGGGCTTGCCGTGTACCGACATCGCCACCGCATGAAAACGATGTTGATGTTTATGCTGTAGCTCCCCCACCTTATTGATCACCTCATCCGGCAGGCGCTGGGCGATAAAATCGGAAATCACCACCGCATCAGCATCGACCCACTGCGGATTCTGCATACGCTCAATCACTGCCCGGAAGCAGCTGGCCAGATCGGTGCCGCCGCGAAAGCGCTGGCTTAAAAAACGAATTGCCTGCTCCAGCCCCTGCGGGCCGGTGAGTTCGTAGTGCACCACTTCGCTGGAAAACAGCATAATGAAGCAGCGGCGGTTATCCGCCAGAGCGACCCGCATCAGCGCCAGACAAAACGCCTTGGCGCACTGTTCATTGAAACCGCCCATTGAGCCGGAAGTATCGACGCAGACGATAAACGGCCCGCGCGGCTGTTCGTCAACGTCCTGGCGCGTGACCGGCCGTTCGGTGATCTTTTCCTTCCACGCATCGCCGTGTAGCCGATAGGTCAGCAGCTGCTTTTCAACCAGCTTGCGGTAGAACTCAAACTCCAGCTCGGTAATGCCGAGAGTGGCCAGTTCTGGCGGCAGCAGACGCAGAATATCGTCGCTCTGCTGAAGCCCGTCGACCTGCTCCGGCACGGTGGCCGGTTCGCGCACCAGGCTGCGGAAGGTCTCCATCGGCGCATCTTTTTTCGGCACCGCTTTCGCTTCACGCGAGCGTCCCAGTTGTTCAGCTAGCTGCATGAGCTCAGGTTGTTGAGTTAAAAAATCCCCGTAGCGAACGATCAGCTGATAATCGCCGCGCTTCAGCTCTCCGGCGCTCATGTCCCACAGATGCCCAGCCGCATTGTCATTTTCCACCAGCACCGGCTCCAGCTGGCCGCTGAGGGTCATGCGCTCCTGAACTTCGCTCAGCAGCTGATCGCGCTCTTCATCCAGCAACTGCTGATTAAGAGAGGTTGCCTGCACCACCAGGCTCAGGCGCCAGCGCTGGAGGAATAACGTGTGCAGCGCCGGTGTAAAGGTGCTGTTGTCATCCACCAGCTGCTGCGCCTGGCTGGCGAACGGGGAGTGCAGCTTATGCAGCTGGCTGAGAATTTGCGGCAGCTGGACGATAAACTGCGAGGTGGAAAGCCGCTGTGACTGCTGATAGCACTGAACTTCCGCATCCAGTTCGGGCGGGATGTTGGTCTCTTTTAGCCGCGATCTCACCGCTTCCCGCCAGCGAGGAATGTCGGCGGCGATAATATTTTTAAGCCGTGGAAATTTTTCAAAGAATACCGCGAGCTGAGGTGCCGCCAGCAGCGCCAGCAGCATCTCATCGATCATGCCCTCTTCGCCGACTGCCAGCATGACATTCAGCATGTCCAGGGTCATGACTGGCGGGCCTGTTTGATCTGCGTTCCTACGTCCTGCAGGCTGGCTTCAATCCGCCCCAGCCACTCGCCGGGGATAAACAGACATTTTTGCTGTTCGCTGAAGCGGTTATGTTGCTGATGCCATTCGTCGTCCAGCGCCTCCAGCTGCTGCCGGATTTCGGCGGGCATATTTTCCCGTGATTCACTACCGGGTAGGGAGAGCCGCGATCCCTGTAAGCTGACGTCGCGCACGACCAGGTGCTGGCTGGTATCGACATCCATATTCAGCTGCTGGGCAAAACCAATACCGTTGAGCTTGCCGCGGATCTCACCGCCTTTCTCCAGCCAATGAGCGAGCTCTTCACGAACGAACGTAATATGAATGACTTCCAGATCGTGCAGTTTGAGCGGCTGCTGGAGAAGCAGCGTTAGCGTCGAATCCTGTACTTCAGCAGGCAGTTCATAATGAGGTTTCCGGCTAAACATCCCGCCGAGACGCGTGACTTTTAGCGCGGTTTTATCGCTTTGCTGCTGTTGAAGCTGAATGCGCCGCTGGATTATCGACCCCAGACGAGTGAGCATCGCCTGCTGCTGCCAGGCGTGGCTGGTCATTAAGGTCTCCAACTGCGCGGACATCAGGTTCATTGTCTCAACGTTGTGCCACAGGCAATCCTTCAGCAGGATCAGGTCTATGGTGTCGCGGCCGCTGAAAAAGGCGCTGGCCTGCAGCAGACGAATGGCCTTTTTCCAGCGACGATCTGAGACGTAGGGCGCGTTCGGCAGCGTATCCAACTGCTGGCGCAGCTGGAATATGAGTTCAAACACGCTGTCCGGTAGCTTCACGTTGCCGATATCCTGCTGCCATTGCAGGAACTCCTCGTCGCTGACCTGCAAATTCGCCGGGACAGGATTACTGTTCTCGTCCTGCTGGCTTATCAGCATTGAGCGGAAGTTAGTTTTATCCTGTACCTTATCCAGCCATAACCGGATAAGCATACGGTCGTATAAGGCTTCCAGGCTATTGTCCGCCTCCGGGAGTTCGTTCGACGCCGCCACCAGCAGGCGCATGGGGATTTTCTCTTCGGTTGCCCCGTTGCGGAAATGGCGTTCGTTTATCGCTGTCAGTAGCGTATTGAGGATCGCCGGGCCCGCTTTCCAGATCTCATCGAGAAAAACAATTTCGGCTTCCGGGAGATAGCCGGCGGTCAGACGCTCGTAGCGCCCTTCATCTTTCAGCGCCTGGATGGAGAGCGGGCCAAAGACCTCTTCCGGCGTGGAGAAGCGGGTCATCAGGTATTCAAACGCGCGGGCCTGCTGGAAGGCGAACTTGAGGCGACGGGCAATCAGGCTTTTGGCGATCCCCGGCGGCCCCAGCAGAAAAACGCTCTCGCCACTGAGGGCGGCAAGCAGGCAAAGGCGTATTGCGTGGCTGCGTTCGAAGAGTCCTTTTTCCAGCGCGGCGCTGAGCCGGGAAATTCTTTCTGCCAGTAAATGTGATTGAGCCATAATAGAGTTGCGTGCTTTTTAGAATGTCGTTGTTAGGTCGAGTATAGATGTTTGATTAGGGGTGGTAATAGCCTGAAGAATCGATTTATTTTCTTTGAGTCAGGTTAAGATGATGTCAGTTAGGGGTACGATTCAGCAAATAATCGTGCATACTGTGCGCCTTTTTGTGGGCCAAGGGACTAGGCACACATTTGTTTTATAAACGAAAAGACTAGTCTATGAGCACTGATAATAAACAATCGCTGCCGGCAATAACGCTGGCGGCAATCGGCGTGGTATACGGCGATATCGGCACCAGCCCACTGTATACACTTCGTGAATGTCTGTCAGGCCAGTTTGGCTTTGGCGTTGAGCGTGATGCTGTTTTTGGCTTCCTGTCGCTCATTTTCTGGCTGTTAATTTTTACCGTATCGCTCAAGTACATCACCTTCGTGATGCGGGCAGATAACGCCGGTGAAGGTGGGATCCTGACGTTAATGTCGCTGGCGGGGCGTAATACCTCCGCACGTGCGACATCGGTACTGGTGATCCTTGGGCTTATCGGCGGCAGCTTCTTTTATGGCGAGGTAGTGATTACGCCTGCCATCTCGGTGATGTCGGCGATAGAAGGGCTGGAAATTATCGCTCCCGACCTGGATACCTGGGTTGTGCCCATCTCCATTATTGTTCTGACGCTATTATTCGCCATTCAAAAGCACGGTACCAGCATGGTGGGCAAGCTGTTCGCGCCGATTATGCTGATCTGGTTCCTGCTGCTGGCGGTGCTGGGGGCGCGCAGTATCTTCGCTAACCCGGAGGTGCTGCAGGCGCTGAACCCGTATTGGGCGGTTCATTTCTTCCTTGAATATAAAACCGTTTCGTTTGTGGCGCTGGGGGCGGTGGTGCTGTCAATCACCGGCGTGGAAGCGCTGTATGCCGATATGGGGCATTTCGGTAAATTACCGATTCGCCTGGCCTGGTTTTCGGTGGTATTGCCTTCGCTGGTGCTGAACTACTTTGGCCAGGGGGCGCTGCTGCTCAAACACCCGGAAGCAATTAAAAACCCGTTCTTTCTGCTGGCGCCGGAGTGGGCGCTGATTCCGATGCTGATTATTGCCGCCCTGGCGACGGTTATCGCTTCCCAGGCGGTTATCTCCGGCGTCTTCTCCCTGACTCGTCAGGCGGTGCGTCTGGGATACCTGTCGCCGATGCGTATTATTCATACCTCGGAAATGGAGTCCGGGCAGATTTACATCCCGTTTATCAACTGGCTGCTGTATATCTCGGTGGTCATCGTAATTGTTAGCTTTGAGCACTCCTCTAATCTGGCGGCGGCGTACGGTATTGCGGTGACGGGAACGATGGTGCTGACCACCATTCTGTTCACGACGGTGGCGCGCCAAAACTGGCACTGGAATAAGTTTGTTGTGGCGCTGCTGCTGGTGGCTTTTATGTGCATTGATGTTCCGCTCTTCTCCGCGAACCTCGATAAAATCGTCTCCGGCGGCTGGCTGCCTCTGACCCTCGGTCTGGTGATGTTTACCATCATGACGACCTGGAAGAGCGAGCGTTTCCGCCTGCTGCGTCGGATGCATGAGCACGGTAACTCTCTGGAAGCGATGATCTCTTCGCTTGAAAAATCGCCGCCGGTTCGCGTGCCGGGTACCGCTGTTTATATGTCCCGGGCGCTGAACGTGATTCCTTTTGCTCTGCTACACAACCTGAAGCATAACAAGGTGCTGCACGAGCGGGTGATTTTGCTGACGCTGCGTACCGAAGATGCGCCGTACGTACATAACGTGCGGCGCGTGCAGATTGAGCAGATTTCGCCGTCGTTCTGGCGCGTCGTTGCCAGCTACGGCTGGCGCGAAACGCCGAACGTCGAAGAGGTTTTCCACCGCTGCGGGCTGGAAGGCCTGAGCTGCCGGATGATGGAGACCTCCTTCTTTATGTCGCATGAGTCGTTGATCATCGGCAAGCGGCCGTGGTATCTGCGCCTGCGCGGCAAGCTGTATCTGCTGCTGCAGCGCAACGCCCTGCGAGCGCCGGACCAGTTCGAAATCCCGCCTAACCGGGTTATTGAGCTCGGCACTCAGGTTGAGATCTGATTATCTAAGGCCCTTCTTGATGAAGGGCTTTTTGTTTTTCTCAGCGCTTCTTCCTTTCTTTCACCTGCGTTGCGAAACGTTTCGATGACGATCACAATTCTCACATCTGGTGATGGTTTTCTGTTCTCTTATTGCTAATACTAATACCAGCGAAACGTTTCGCTAATGGAGCAAAAGAGAAAATGAAAAAAGGTACCGTCCTCAATGCTGATATTTCGTCGGTTATCTCCCGTCTGGGTCATACCGATACGCTGGTGGTTTGCGACGCTGGTTTACCGGTTCCCCGCAGCAGCACGCGTATTGATATGGCGTTAACCCACGGGGTGCCCTCCTTTATGCAGGTTCTGGAGGTGGTGACGAGCGAAATGCAGGTTGAAGCGGCTATCCTCGCGGAAGAGATTAAAACCCTTAATCCGCAGCTCCACGCGACGTTGCTCAATCACCTTGAGCAGCTGCAGCAGCACCAGGGAAACACCATTGAAATTCGTTACACCAGTCATGAGCAGTTTAAAAAAGAAACCGCAGACAGTCAGGCGGTGATTCGCAGCGGGGAGTGTTCCCCGTATGCGAACGTTATTCTCTGTGCCGGCGTGACGTTCTGAGGTCGCCGATATGGAAGCCTTATTGCAATTAAAAGGGATCGATAAAGCGTTCCCTGGCGTCAAGGCGCTCTCCGGCGCCTCGCTAAATGTCTATCCGGGCCGCGTGATGGCGCTGGTCGGCGAGAATGGCGCCGGTAAGTCCACCATGATGAAGGTGCTGACCGGTATTTACGCCCGCGATGCCGGTTCGCTGCTGTGGCTGGGGAAAGAAACCACCTTCAACGGTCCTAAATCTTCTCAGGAAGCCGGAATTGGCATCATCCACCAGGAGCTCAACCTGATCCCACAGCTGACGATTGCCGAGAACATTTTCCTCGGTCGTGAGTTTGTTAATCGCTTTGGCAAAATTGACTGGAAGACGATGTACGCCGAAGCCGACAAGCTGCTGGCAAAGCTGAATCTACGTTTTAACAGCCAGAAGCTGGTGGGCGATTTATCGATCGGCGATCAGCAGATGGTCGAGATCGCTAAAGTGCTGAGCTTTGAGTCGAAGGTCATCATTATGGATGAACCCACCGACGCGCTAACCGATACCGAGACCGAATCCCTGTTCCGCGTGATCCGCGAACTGAAATCGCAGGGGCGCGGTATTGTCTATATCTCTCACCGCATGAAAGAGATCTTCGAGATTTGCGATGACGTCACGGTCTTTCGCGATGGGCAGTTTATCGCCGAGCGCGAAGTGGCCAGCCTGGATGAAGATCTGCTGATTGAGATGATGGTTGGCCGCAAGCTGGAGGATCAGTATCCGCGTCTGGACAAAGCGCCGGGCGCGGTTCGCCTTAAGGTCGACAACCTATGCGGCTCAGGCGTGGAGAATATCTCCTTTATTCTGCGCCAGGGTGAAATTCTCGGCGTCGCCGGGCTGATGGGCGCCGGGCGTACCGAACTGATGAAGGTGCTGTACGGTGCGCTGCCGCGCAGCAGCGGCTCGGTTACCCTTGATGGGCGCGAAGTTGTCGCTCGTTCTCCGCAGGATGGCCTGGCCAACGGCATTGTTTACATCTCCGAAGACCGCAAGCGCGATGGTTTAGTGCTCGGCATGTCGGTTAAAGAGAATATGTCGCTAACCGCGCTGCGTTACTTCAGCCGCGGCGGCGGTAGCCTCAAGCATAAAGATGAACAGCAGGCGGTAAGTGATTTTATCCGCCTGTTTAATGTGAAAACGCCGTCGATGGAGCAGGCTATTGGGCTGCTTTCGGGCGGTAACCAGCAGAAGGTGGCGATCGCCCGCGGGTTGATGACCCGACCGAAGGTGCTGATCCTTGATGAACCGACCCGCGGCGTCGACGTCGGCGCGAAGAAAGAGATCTACCAGCTGATTAACCAGTTTAAAGCCGAAGGCCTGAGCATCATTCTGGTCTCTTCGGAGATGCCGGAAGTGCTGGGCATGAGCGATCGCATCATGGTGATGCATGAAGGGCATCTCGGCGGTGAATTCACTCGCGAGCAGGCCACCCAGGAAGTATTGATGGCTGCCGCTGTGGGCAAGCTTAACCGTGTGAATCAGGAGTAAAAAAGATGAATAACCCGGCTGTTTCTGGTCGTCGCTACTTCACAAAAGCGTGGCTGATGGAGCAAAAATCGCTGATAGCCCTGCTGGTGCTGATTGCGATTGTTTCGACCATGAGCCCCAACTTTTTTACCGTGAATAACCTGTTCAATATCCTGCAGCAAACTTCAGTTAACGCCATTATGGCGGTAGGGATGACGCTGGTTATCCTGACCTCGGGCATCGACCTGTCCGTCGGTTCCCTGCTGGCGCTGACCGGCGCGGTTGCCGCGTCAATTGTCGGAATTGAGGTTAACGCGCTGGTGGCCGTAGCCGCTGCGCTGGCGTTAGGGGCGGCAATTGGCGCCGTGACCGGCGTGATTGTGGCGAAAGGGCGCGTCCAGGCATTTATCGCCACGCTGGTGATGATGCTGCTGCTGCGCGGCGTGACGATGGTTTATACCAACGGTAGCCCGGTGAATACCGGTTTTACCGATAATGCCGATCTGTTTGGCTGGTACGGGATTGGTCGTCCGCTGGGGATCCCAACGCCGGTG